>Ga0209203_1000281_pt1 | contig 45291 bp, 40 predicted proteins | sample AD_UKC109_MetaG_FD_184423 | JGI IMG/M metagenome (GOLD analysis project Ga0209203, IMG submission 184423) | Active sludge microbial communities of municipal wastewater-treating anaerobic digesters from Hong Kong - AD_UKC109_MetaG (SPAdes)... | ecosystem: Engineered > Bioreactor > Anaerobic >... | reverse complement strand
GAGAGTTTTCGTACAGCAGCATCTCACCGAGATCGGAAAGGCCGATGGCGCCTGAGGTGTCGACGGACTCATCGATCTCCGACGAGTCTTGAGATACTGCTGGGCAGGACTGGGCGCTGACCGCCGCGGTGCTCGCGATCAGCACGACGAGGAGAAAGATCTTTTTGAACATGCAGTTCACCTTCGGCCATATCCCACCAGACTGATAATAAATACTTTTCCGGGTGCATCACCTGAGATCTTCAAAAGGTGCAGCCTCGAATTTCAGCAAAGCCTTTATCAGGCTGTAGCAGGTCATTTAGCTCTCATGAACCTGAAGTACGCGGTTTGCATGCTGCTCATCGCCGGATTGGTTCTCGCCGCCGGCTGCATCAGCTCGGAGAAGGCGGGCGGCGAAAAGGCCGCCAGCGTGCCCACCGAGAACCTGCCCGAGGGGTTCTCCCTCATCGCCGTCGTCGACGACTCGACCCCGGGCATAAACATGGAGGATGAGATCGCCGATTTCAGGGGAGATGAGGATATCGGCGCCGTCAAGGCCACCGTGGGCAAGTACCAGTGGGGCGAGATCGGCAAGGACTACGACGCGAGGATAACGGTGATGGACTGCGGGAGCGAGGCGAAGGCCGAGGCCGCCATCGCAAACTACAAGGCCCAGCCGGATTTTGAGAAGCCCCCCTTCGTGGGAGTTGACCGGTTCAGCACCGCCGTCGTCAACGGCCACCATGTCACCGAGATCAGGGACAAGGTCGGAAAGGAGCTGAAGTACATATACATCTGGAACGACGGCAGCCGAGTGGTGCTGGTGGAGGGGAACGGCGACCGGGCCGAGAGCCTCCAGCTGGCGAGCGCGACGGGGCTCTGAGGCCTCGTCCCTCCTTTTCTTTTGATCCACTTCTGTCTTCTTACGTCCTTTTCTGTCTTCGGTTCTGTTTTCTTCCTTCCGTCCTCTTTTCTCTTTATCTCCTTCCATCGTAGGCGAGGGAGAGCTCGCCCTCCTTCCAGGAGTAACTGGGCGGTTTTTTCCGCCGGGTCCCGGTCTCGTCCAGGGCGTGGACGACTAGGGGAAGGGCGATGGTGGCGTCGACGAAGACCTGGATCATCCTCGCCTCTTTCGCTATCTTTCCCCAGGAGACCCCCTCGCTGAAGGTGCAGCCGGAGAGGCCCCCGAAGTGGGGCGAATCGATGGTGTACTGGATGGCGTAGTTGTGGCCGCCGCGGTACTTGCCACAGAGGTCTGCGACAACCTTCGTCTGCTGGATGAAGTTCTTGGGTACCCCTCCGCCGACGAAGACGACGCCGGTCTGAGAGGACTTCTCCGTGATCTGGCTGATCTCGTCGACGTCCCTGATCTGATCGACCACGATCTTATGCCCCTCCCTCCAGGCGAGGACCATCCCTATCCCGATGGAGCTGTCGGAGAGGGCGGGAACGAAGACGGGAACTCTGGCCCGGCTGGCACTGCCGAGGAGGGTGGTGGCCGGCATCTTTTTGCCGAGCATCTCCATCAACTCTCTTGAGGAGTAACTCCGGCCCTGATCGAGGGTCTTGACGAACTCGGCGATGTACCGGTCCCCCCTCTGGAGGCCGGCCTCGGAGACGTAGACGTCGTATATCCGATCGATCCCCTCCTCTCTGAGGCTGGCGTCGTCGGCTAGAGGGTCGCCCCGATAGTGGACGACGCCGAGCCCCTCGCAGAGGTCGTGAAAGAGGTTCGCCCCGGTGCTGACGACGCAGTCCACCAGCCGTTCGGAGATCATGAAGGCGAGGAGCTTTCGGAGGCCTGCCGGGACCATCGCCCCCGCGAGACCCAGGAATATGGTGATCTCCTCCTCGGCGAGCATCCTCTCCCAGGCCTCCACCGAACGGCCGAGCTGGCCCGCCTGAAACCCGAGCTTTGCCATATCTTTCGCGAGCTTGCTGACGCTCCGGTCCTCCATCCCCATGGTGGTGGCGAGCTCTTCGAGGTCGCTGGAACGGTGGTCGTGATCGTTATCCTTCATTTTCATCCCGTGGCGCGTGGGTTACGCCTCCAGGACTATTAAACGTTGTCACCGGCCAGCAAACTATTTTATAAAAAAAGTCGATATCGAAGTTATATATACCGCGATCGCCCTCAATGCCAAGCTCAAGTTCTCGTATCGAAGGCATGAGAGATTTGGACGGCGGATGATCGCGTATCCAGGTTCGCAGCGGAAGGGGTTGATGACACTATGGCGAAATTAGGCGCTTATAACGGGATTAACAGAGAAGGCGACATAAAAAGAGAGCAGCTCAGAGAGACGGAGATCTGCAGGAGGAGGATGGATGTGGACGATTGACGATTCCGTCAACCTCTACGGCGTGGACGGCTGGGGCAACGGCTACTTCACCATAAACGATGCCGGAAACTTGGCGGTATCCCCCCGAAAGGAGGCCGGAGGGACCGTCGACGTGATGGAGATCGTCGATCGTATCAACGAGGCCGATGCGGCCTCGTTTCCGATCCTCTTTCGGTTTCCCCAGATCCTCGAGGACAGGCTCGAAGAGATCAACGGGGCCTTCCTCGCCTCGATGGAGGAGCTGGAGTACCAGGGCGGCTACAGGCTCGTATTCCCCATGAAGGTTAACCAGAGACGGGAAGTGGTGGATTACATCGTCAGCGGCGGAAAGAAGCTGAACGTAGGCCTGGAGGTGGGAACGAAGGCGGAGCTTCTCGCGGCCCTCTCTCTCGGCCTCGGCCCCGACGCCCTGATCGTCTGCAACGGATACAAGGACCAGGATTACCTCAAGCTCGCCCTCAAGTTCGGAGAGGCGAAGAACATCGTCATCGTCATCGACATCTTCGAGGAGATCTTCGACCTTCTTCGTTGTTCGAGGGAGCTTGGCGCAAAGCCTAGGCTGGGCCTTCGGACGAAGCTATTTTCGAGAGGCAGCGGTCGGTGGGAGGAGTCGGGGGGGGAACTGTCCAAGTTCGGCCTATCCACCGCCGAGATCCTGGAGTCGATCCGGATCCTCTCGGATAAGGGGATGATCGACTGCCTGAAGATGCTCCACTTTCACATAGGCTCCCAGATAACGGACATCCGGAAGATCAAGATCGCCATGAACGAGGCCGCCAGGATCTACGCCAAGGTGAGAAAGGTGGCCGAGGTCGAGTACTTCAACGTAGGCGGAGGGCTCAGCGTCGATTACGACGGCTCCAAGACCCCGACCCCCGCCAGCGCCAACTACACCCTACAGGAGTACTCCAACGACGTCGTCTACACCCTCCAGAGAACCTGCGACGAGGAGGAGGTGCCGTGCCCGACGATCGTCTCGGAGAGCGGCCGGGCGATCGCCGCCTACCACTCGTTTCTCGCCTTCAAGGTGATCGGAAAGAAGAACTCCAAGGACGGCCTCGATGTCGTCCCCGACGAGGACGATCCTGTCCAGATAGAGGACATGCGCCAGGCCCTCGATAACATGGACCTGGAGAACTACGCCGAGTTCTATCACGACGCCCTCCACTACCGGGAGGAGCTCTTCGACGCCTTCAACCTGGGGAACATCGGCCTTGAGGAGAGGTCCAAGGGCGACCTCCTATTCTGGAAGGTCTGCCAGAAGGCGGCCTCCTTCGCCAAGGCCGACGAGAACGACTCCGATGAGTTCGAGAGTCTCAAGCGGCTTTTGAGCAAGAAGTACATTGGAAACTTCTCCCTCTTCCAGTCGGTCCCCGACATGTGGGGGGTCCAGCAGATATTCCCCACCATGCCGCTTCACAGGCTCGGAGAGGAGCCGACGGTGAGGGGTACGATCGCGGACATCACCTGCGACTCCGACGGCGAGATCAGGAGCTTCGCCGGGGAGAACAGCGACTTTCTCGCCCTCCACGACCTCCTTGCCGACGAGGACTACTACCTGGGCACCTTCCTCCTGGGGGCGTACCAGGACACCCTGGGGGACTTTCACAACCTTCTCGGCTGCGCCAACGAGGTTCACGTCACCGTGGAGGATGACGGAGGCTGGAGGATATCGAAGGTCGTCGAGGGGGACGCCTGCGAGAAGCTCCTCCGGTTCTTCAACTACGAGCCGGAAGAGGGTCTCGCCGAGATGGCGTCCCGTTGCTGCGCCAACGAGGCGGAGAGGGAGAGGGCGAGGGAGACGATCCGAAAGGCCCTCGCGGAGTACTCCTACTTCAAGAACAGGTACATCAGGGCCTGACCCGAGGGCCCAAAACGTCCTCTAGGTCCACCAAATTTTTCCCACCGTGGCGGGCCTGCCCCTCTTCGGAGGGAGGGCATAAAGGGCGCTGATAAGAAACAGGCCTACAAGAAGGGAGGCGACAAGGTCTTGTATCTTCGGGCCCACCCATCCGGCAGATGTTCTTTGGCCGGAGCAAGGGCAGGGGGGACGGGATCAAAGTCTTCGTCTACATAAACTATGGACGAGACCAGATCAGGCACGAGGCGGTGAAGGTTCCCGTTGGGACGACCGTCCTCAGTGCCCTGGAGGCCGCCGCCGAGGTCGAGGTTACAGACGAGAGCGCCACCGGCCATCCTGGCTCGATGGTGACGGCCATAGACGGTTTTTCTAATGACGTCGACCACGCCTGGCTCTACTACGTCTTCGAGCGGGGCGATGCTGGCTGGCGGATCCCAAAAGAGATGCCCGACGACCTTGAGGTCTCAGACGGCATGAGGATCGGCTGGCGTCTCTACAACCTCAAAGAGCACGGGCCGGTCCCAAAGGAGGGACCGCTCTGGTCGAGCCGCTGCGCCAGCAAGAACAGGACCTGCGCCCGCCAGTTCCCGTGAAGGATCGACCCGTCTGGCTTTAGGCTCGTTTATTTCGCCCTTTTCAGTCCCGATATCGTGAGGGTGATCTGGTCGTGATGTAAGATCCCCGATAAAACTAAGTACCTTACGACCTTACTTAATTGCTGGAGGATTTCTGCGTATGGATGATTATTGGGCAAGGTGGAACGAGAAACTTCAGCAGATCACGAAGCCCTACGAATGTCTCGAAAGGGGCATGGCTCCTCCAATACTTACCAGAGATAACCTTCTCGATTACTACCGATGTCTTGAGAGCCTGATGAAGCCCCTGGTCCTCCTCCAGGAGAACAGGGAATCTCCAGGGAACCGCCTGATCGAGAATTATGAGGCTTTAGAGGATAGGCTGGAGCGGCTGTCAACAACCCATCCCTGGTTTTCAGAGGACGAGTCCACCCAAGAGATGATCGAGCTATTAGCAACCCTCACGAACAAGCGCACAGTCGATCGAGAGCTCTTAGAAGAGAGGATAGGGGAGCTGGAAAGGAGGATAGGGGAGCTGGAGTCAAAATTCGGCCCATCGGGTCCGATGAAATGAGAGTCAGGCCCCAAAAGTGAGGTGAGGATGCCCGATCCCCAACGGTTGGGCCGGGCATCTCCTTTGCCTAAGGCTGTGAGGTCGTGCATCTCACAGCGAGAGAGTCTCGAAGAGTTGCGGTCCTTTTATGGATTGACGGAAGTGCTTTACACGACACGCTAAGGTCGTATTATCTAGTAATAAACTTTTCGATCGAAAGGCTACGAGAACTCCGATGAAAAGGCGCCCCCCTTCGAGAGGGACCTGAGATAGAAGAGCAGAGGGCGCAAGGCATCGAACCTTGCGCCCTCGTTTATTAGCGCCCGGACCGGGAGTCGAACCCGGGTCGAAGCCTCGACAGGGCTTCATGATAGGCCTCTACACTATCCGGACTCAAAGCTAGGTCCCGCCTCCCAGATTCGAACCGGGGACATCGCGGTAGCCGCACGGTGCACCTTAAGGTGCGAAACCTACTACAGCCGCGCACTCTACCAGGCTGAGTTAAGGCGGGTCCAACGATGCAAAGCCATTCTCGTATTTAGCCCTTTCGATTCATAATAGCGTGACGCATATCCGTTTCTGAAAATCTAGTGTCAAAAGCTATAAATGATAATCACGCTCTCTCTCCGGGCCGTCTCGGCCCGTAACGCTTCGGGATGGTTTGTGATATCGATGCTCATAGGTCTAATGTCTGACTCTCACGACAACTTTCCCGGCCTCCTGGAGGCCGTGGAGATCTTCAAGAAACGGAACGTGGAGATGATACTGCATGCGGGAGACGTCGTCGCTCCCGGGATGTGCTACGCCTTCGAGGGATGGGATGGTGAGCTCTACCTCGTCTACGGGAACAACGATGGCGATAGAACGGGGCTCAAGCGCGACTTCGCCCGGGTGGGGGGCGAGTTTCTCGAGGACTTCGGCGAGATCGAGGCTGACGGCAGGAGGCTCGCCCTCCTCCACGGAACCTACGAGCCCCTGGTGAGGGGGCTGGTCGGGTCGGGTCGCTACGACGTTGTGGTCCGGGGACACGACCACCACGTTAGGGTCGTCCCCGGAGATGCCCTGATGATCAACCCCGGTGAGGTCTGGGGCCACTTCACCGGCCGAAAGACGGTGGCGATCCTGGATACGAAGTCTCTCGCGACGGAGATCGTCGAGATGGGAAGCCGACCCTCGATCGTCGAGATGACCGGAAAGCAACCGTGATCGGTAAACGGGAGGGGATCATCGCCGATATGAAGGAGGGCGTGACGAAGAGCATGACGGAAGGTATCTTTCTTGAGCCCCTCGGCCTCTACCTCCTGGTGGAGAGGCGCAGAGGCCGAATCGGCAGGATCGGCTTCTCCACGGAGAGGCCGAAGGTTCCCATGCCTCCGGAGGAGAAGGAATTCCTGCTGAAATGCTGGCTTGAAGCGGGGGAGGTCCCCTGGGAGCTTCTCGACCTTTCGGACCTCACCGATTTTCAGAGGGTGGTTCTGAGCTTCGTCGCCACCATCCCCCTAGGTGAGACCCTGACCTACGGCCAGGTGGCCGAAAGGCTCGGAAAGGCCGGCGCCGCCAGGGCTGTGGGCCAGGCCCTGAAGGCAAATCCATTCCCCCTGATCATACCCTGCCACCGGGTGGTGGGATCGAAGGGCCTTGGAGGCTACAGCTCCGGCCCGGACCTGAAAAGGAGGATTCTGGACGTCGAGAAGGAGATTTGCCATTTGAATCTACTTTGAGATTAAAGAAAGCTCGCCGCTCAAAATTCGATGCTTCACTTGATTTACATGCTGATGGGCCAAAAAGCACGGCACAGGAAGCTTGTGGTCCTGGTGGTACCGCCGAGCGAGGTCCAGGGCGGACTCGACGGAGACCCGATGTCCCGGTGCCACCACGATCGGCCTGCACCTCTTTTTGGAGAGGAGGACGTAACCTGCCCTTTCCCCTCGGTAGGCCAGAGGTGAGGCGTCCCCCACCCGGCGGGGTGGGTCGAAGGTGCCGCAGAGGACGTTCTTGCTGACGCCCACGGTAGGTATGTCCAGAGCGACGCCTAAGTGGCTTGCGAGGCCCGCCCTTCGGGGATGGTTGATCCCGCAGCCGTCGACGAAGAGGACTGTGGGCCTTGTAAGAAGCCGCCTCACAGCCTCTCCAGCCGCCGGCCCCTCCCGGAAGGAGAGAAGGCCTGGAATGTAAGGAAAAGTCGTTTCGAGGAGGGCCCAGGACTTGGATAAGGGCCGAAAGGATGAGTCGAGAGCCACGGCCCCGCTGACCACCATCTCCCTGCCGTCTTCCCTCGATATGAAGGCCTGGTCGACCCCGGCCACCGCCGCCTCTGAGAACCGGTCCTCAAGGTCGATTCTGGATGCGATCTCTTCCTGCAGCGAAATCAGCCGCTTCCTCTCCTCAGGGGTGGGGAGGGGAGATGGCGGCACCTACTTCGCCTCGGAGAGGGGGACGGTCTGGCTGAGGTTGATGGCGAGCTCCCCTATGTTCTTGATGTAGTCGAGCATACGCTCGATGCTGGAGACTGCCATCCTCAGGAGGGCGTCTTCGTGCTCGTCCGAGAAGCTGGTGGTGGTCACTACCTGGTTAATCTGCCTTCGGAGCTGCCGGCTCGATTCGATCGCCTCGTTCGCCTTTCCGGAGTTGAGCGAAAGAAGGGAAGATATCGAGTCCTCGACGAGATCCAGAAGCTGCGGCGTTACATTGCTCATCTCCTCTGCGATGTTGGTGGGCAGCGTGCAGTCGCACTTGAGGATCATAGCTGCGACCCTGGCGGCGTGGTCTGCCATCCGCTCGAGGTTTGTGGCGGCCCTGGTGTAGTTGAAGGCGGTGATGGGATCGAGGGACTCCTGCTTGACCGAGCCGGACCGCAAGATCTCGGTGAACTGGCGGGATACCAGGAGGTAGAGCCTGTCGACGTCGTCGTCCCTCTGGATGACGTCGGCGGCCATATCCCGGTCGTTGGTCACCAGAGCGCTGAGGGCGTCCTGGATCATCGACCGGACCACCGTCTTTATCCTCCGAAGGGCCCGTTCGGACTGGAGCTCTTCCGGATCGATCAGATCCTGTATCAATACCTTGTTGACCGTCTCCTCCAGGATCTCGGGGCCGATCAGCTTCTGGACGATCTGGTGGATGTCCCTCTTCTGGTCTGCTGTCATGTGAGTTGACGTGACCTCCATCGTCCTGTACCCCGAGACGTAGCAGCCTATGATGTCCCTCACCAGGGCATCGCCCACCTTCTCGCCTATCTCAAGCCGTGTGGCGAGATCCCTCTCGGACCTGTCAGGGGAGAGGACCAAGGCACCATTGTCGCTCTGGGTTATGTAGATCAGCGATCCGGGTTGGATGTCATTTTTCACGGCCCAGACTTTGGGCAGGGATACTATGAAGGTCGACTTTCCCGTCCGCTGTACTTTCCTGGTCTCCATAAAAATCCTGCATTTTTTAGTTGAGATGTTCTCGTTTCGCCTCGACCATGTATATGATGCTCTCGCATATGTTGCATACGTGATCTGCGATCCTCTCCAGATGCTTGTTCACCAGGAGAAGTGGGGTCGCGTCTTCTATCAGGTCGGGGTTTCCACCTATGATCTTGAGGAGCGTATCCCTCACCTTCTGGTAGAGGGCGTCCACCTCGTAATCCCACTTGGTCGTCTCCCGGGCGAGGCTCGTGTCGTTCTCCTTGAAGGCCCGATTGGCCTGAGCCAGCATCTCTACTGCGATCTCCGCCATCCTTGGTATGTTCTTCAGGCTCTTGACGTGGACCTTGTTTTTGGAGTGGACGACGATCCTCGCTATATCCACCGCCAGGTCGCCGATCCGCTCGAGATCGATCCCGATCTTCAGGGTTGTGACGATCAGTCGAAGGTCTTTTGCCATGGGCTGCTGAAGCGCCAAAAGCTGCATGCACCGCTTCTCTATCCTCAGATTAAGATCGTTTATGATCTGGTCGTCTCTTATGACCTCTCGTGCCTTCTCTACGTCGTACTCGCGAAGAGCCTCCACCGACTTGGCCACCGCCAGACCGACCTGATCCACCAGCATCTCCGCATCCACCTTGAGCTCTTCAAGCTCCTTGTGATAACGCTCTCTATAAGGACTCATCTCTCCCCCTTCTTCGTCGAAGACCTCATCCGAACCTTCCAGTTATGTAATCCTCGGTGCTCTTCTCCCTGGGGTTTTCGAAGATCTCTTTTGTCTCGCCGAACTCGATCAGCTCGCCGAGGAGGAAGTAGGCCGTGTAATCGGAGACCCGGGCTGCCTGCTGCATGTTGTGGGTCACGATCACCTGGGTGTACGAACCCCTCAGCTCGTCCATAAGCTCCTCGATCTTCGCCGTGGATAGGGGGTCCAGAGCGCTGCAGGGCTCGTCGAAGAGGATGACGTCCGGCTTCATGGCGAGAGCCCTTGCTATGCAGAGCCTCTGCTGCTGACCACCGGACAGCCCCATGGCGGGCTTGTCGAGACGGTCAGAGACCTCGTCCCAGAGGGCGGCTCTTTTGAGGCTCTCTTCAACGATCTTGTCAACGTTCTTAACCCCATGAATTCTAGGACCATAGGCTATGTTGTCGAAGATGGACATGGGAAAGGGGTTCGGCTTCTGAAATACCATGCCTATGTTCTTTCGAAGCTCCACCACGTCCGTCTCCTTGTCGTATATGTTCTCCCCATTGTAAAGGATCTCGCCCTCGATCCTGGCGATGTCGACGAGGTCGTTCATCCGGTTGAGACAGCGGATGAAGGTGGACTTCCCGCATCCTGAAGGGCCTATCAGTGCAGTAACCTTGTTCTCCGGCATGCCAAACGATACATCCTTGAGGGCGTGGTTATCACCGTACCAAAGGTTCAGGTTCCTCGACTCAATCTTGAAAGACATGGTAAGACCCCATAAACAAAATTTGGCCAAAATCCTTCGCCGGAACTCATGCAGACCTTCCAGATCGGGAGTTGCGGCCGAAAAATAAGCCCTCCTCCTCAAATATCCTTTGACCTTCCGGCCCGTAAACGAAATATTTCAATACATCCTCGGCTCTGCTACTGCCCATGATCGCATCCTTGAAGGCATCGCCGGTCCCCGACCCGCGAACTTCGGCGGCGGGCGTCATCGTCTCGCCGTGGCCGTCGAGATCGCTTTGATCATCGACCTCCCAAAAATTTGTCTTCGGGAAGATGAAGACCCTCATGCCGGCATAGCAAATCCTGCTGACCAGATCAGCGACGGCATCGTAGCTGGCGAGATATTCGACGAAATGGTCTTCGAACTGCTGGGCCTCGGCCCTCTTCGTCTCTTGGTGGAGCGTGCCGATGTCGTCAACCTCCAAACTCGCGTCCCTAATTTTTCCTCCATAGCCACTCTTCACCTGGACGCTGATATCACGGTCCTGATTTTGGTTGAATACTTTCGCTCGCCTCTCCGAGGCGGGAAGAGGAGTTGTCGAGCCGGTGACGACCTGGTTCTCTCTTGCGACCTCCTCAACGCGTCCGACCGATGCGAGGACCGGGAATGCAACCTTAAGAAGCTGAATACTTCGTAATGCGGCAGGTTCGTTCAATCGGTCGAAGGTCATCGTACCAATATATATAGCGTTTTCCTATTTAGTCTATATTTAGTCTATATTCTCCGGGATTCAACGCTGGGCGGGCTCCACGCAATATTTATATAGAACTTCAAACTGCTGATGACCAGAACGAAAGGGGAGGACTCGATTTGGCTGGCTTAACAAACGCTCCTATACTGATCCTAAAAGAAGGACATAAGCGCGAGACCGGAAAGGACGCTCAGCGCAGAAACATAATGGCAGCAAAGGCCGTAGCTGAGGCCGTAAAGACGACCCTCGGCCCCAAAGGGATGGACAAGATGTTGGTGGACGGCACAGGGGACATAGTCATAACCAACGACGGGGCCACCATCCTCCGGGAGATGGACATAGAGCATCCCGTGGCGAAGATGATCGTCGAAGTGGCCCGGGCCCAGGAGGACGAGGTGGGGGACGGGACCACCACCGCCGTCGTCATCGCCGGTGGGCTTCTCGAAAATGCCGAGGAGCTGATCAACATCGGCGTCCATCCCACGGTGATCGTCCAGGGGTACAAGGCAGCTCAGAAGAAGGCCTATGAGTTCCTGGAGGAGATGGCGATGGCCGTCTCAAAGGAGGATCGCGAGATCCTGAAGAAGATCGCCGAGACCGCCATGACCGGGAAGGGGATCGAGATCTTCAAGGAGAAGCTCACCGAGATCTGCGTCGACGCCGCCGCTGCCATCGAGGACGATGGGAAGGTGGACGTCGAGGAGAGGGTCAACTTCGTCAAGATCGGCAGCGGCTCGGTGAAGGATACGGAGCTTGAGCACGGCGTGGTCCTGGACAAGGAGAGGCTCAACCCCGACATGCCGAAGAAGGTGGCAGGAGCGAAGATCGTTCTTCTGGACAGCACCCTGGAGCTGAAAAAGCTATCCACCGACGCCAAGATCACCATCTCAAGCCCTGAAAGCCTCAGCAGCTTCAGAGAGGGCGAAGACGAGGTCTTGAGGGAGAAGGTCGACGCCATGGCCAAGGTCGGGGCGAACGTCGTCTTCTGTAAGCAGGGTATAGGAGCTTACGCCTCACGGTACCTCGCAAACTTCGGGATTATCGCCGCAAGAAGGGTCAGCGACGAGGACATGAAGTTCTTGGCTCTGGCCACTGGCGGAAAGATCGTCACTGACCCCCTGGAGATGACCGAGGAGGATCTGGGATCTGCCGACCTCGTAAAGGAGAAGAAGGTCGGAAAGGATAAGAAGATGATCTTCGTCGAGGGTTGTCACGGCGCCAAGGCGGTGACCGTGGTCATCCACGGGTCGAGCGAACAGCTCCGGGATAACATCGAGAGGGCTCTCGAGGACGCCCTCTGGTCGGTGGCGACGGTCCTGGAGTCGAAGAAGATAGTTCCCGGCGGCGGCGCCCCCGAGATCGAGGTGGCAGAGAAGCTTCGGCAGTACGCATCCACCATGACCGGCAGAGACCAGCTCGCCGTCAAGTCCTTCGCCGACGCCGTCGAGGAGGTCCCCGTGAACCTGGCCGAGAACGCCGGTTTCGACTCGATCGACGTCCTTGTGAACCTCCGGTCCAGCCACGGTGCCGGAAAGAAGAGCTACGGCCTCGACATGAAGACCGGCAAGGCCGCCGACATGGTAGAGCAGGGGGTCGTCGAGCCTCTCAAGGTCAAGACCCAGGCGATCAAGTCCGGCACCGCCGCCGCCACTTTAGTGCTAAGGGTCGACGACGTGATAGCGGCCAAGGTCGAGGGCCTCAAGCCAAAGCCAGGCCAGAGCCCCCACGACTACACTCGAAGGCCGATGATGTCCCCCATGATGTAGAGGGGCCCATCGAAGGATTCGGGCAGGAAGGGCAGATTTTGCCCTCCGGTCCCGATCCGAGCAGAACTTTTCGTCGAGTAACTTTGTCGCCCCTGGCGAGATGGGGTGGTTTATGAAGGCAAAGCGTAGCGAAAAAGCAAACAAGACCTTCGAGGGGAAGGCCGCACCGCCTGAGAAGGGCACTGAGGCCGAAGCTGGCGTTGGAAAATCCGACGAGCCGATGGTCGAAGAAACGGCCGGCCTGGACCTTGACCCCCAAGAGCTGAAAAAGCTGCTTGAAGAGGCGATGTGGGTGGCAGAAGAGCGGACTGACCAGCTTCTGCGGTGCAGGGCGGAGCTTGACAACACCATCAAGCGAGCCGCTCGGGAGAAGGAGTCCCTCTCTCGGTACGCCTCAGAGAAGCTGATATCAAAGCTTTTGCCGGTCTTAGACAGCCTCGACCAGGCCGCAAAGCAAGTCGAAGGGATGGATAGGGTCAGAAAGCAGCTTTTGGACGTCCTCAAAACCGAGGGCCTTTCGCCGATCGAGGCGCAAGGCGAGAAGTTCGACCCCTATCGGCACGAGGCTCTGATGATGGTCGAGTCCGACGAATACGACGAGGGGACGGTGACCGAGGAGGTCCAGCGCGGCTACGCCCTGAACTCCAAGGTGATCCGCTTCTCCAAGGTCCTCGTCTCCAAAAAACGGTAAATATTCAAAAGTTCGATTTTGAGAAGGTGATAACGTGTCCAAGATCATAGGCATAGACCTGGGAACCAGCAACTCAGCCGCCGCCGTCCTCATCGGCGGAAAGCCCACCATGATCCCAAGCGCAGAAGGGACGAGCATCGTCGCCGGGGGAAAGGCGTTTCCCTCTTACGTCGCCTTCACCAAAGACGGCCAGAGGCTCGTGGGTGAGCCGGCCCGAAGACAGGCGGCGACCAACCCCGACGGCACCATAACGGGAATCAAGCGAAAGATGGGTCAGGACTACAGGGTGGAGGCCTACGGCAAGTCCTACACCCCCCAGGACGTATCCTCCTACATCCTGCGAAAGATCAAAGATGACGCCGAGTCCTACCTGGGCGAGAAGGTCGAGAAGGCCGTCATCACCGTTCCCGCCTACTTCAACGACAACCAGAGGCAGGCCACAAAAGACGCTGGCACCATCGCAGGCCTCGATGTGGTCAGGATAATAAACGAGCCTACAGCCGCGGCCCTAGCCTACGGGATGGACAAGGAGGGTGAAGCGACCCTCATGGTCTTCGACTTCGGTGGAGGAACTCTCGACGTCACCATCATGGAGGCGGGCGAGGGGGTCTTCGAGGTCAAGTCGACGAGCGGCGACACCCAGCTGGGGGGCCGGGACATGGACGATATCCTGACTGACTACGTCGTCGAAAAGTTCAGGCTGGATTCTGGCGTCAACCTCAAAGGCGACCGGATGGCGATTCAGAGGCTGAAGGAAGCGGTCGAGATCGCGAAGATCGAGCTATCCAGCGTCCTCCAGACGACGATCAATCTCCCCTACATCACCGCCGACCAGACCGGCCCGAAGCACCTTGACATGACTTTAACCCGGGCGAAGCTGGAGGAGCTGATAAAAGACGTTTTGGAGCGGTGCCGCGGACCCATGAGGCAGGCGCTCCAGGACGCGAAGCTCGATAAGAGCGGGATCGACAAGATCGTCCTCGTCGGCGGCCCCACTCGGATGCCTGCGGTCAGAAAGTTCGTCAGCGACTTCATGGGAAAGGAGGCCGAGCGGGGCGTCGATCCGATGGAGTGCGTCGCCATCGGAGCGGCGGTCCAGGGCGGAGTTCTCGGCGGCGAGGTGAAGGACATCCTCCTTCTGGACGTGACCCCCCTCAGCCTCGGGATTGAGACCCTCGGCGGCGTCGACACTAAGCTGATCGAGAGGAACACCACCATTCCCACCAAAAAGAGCCAGATATTCACCACCGCCGCCGACAACCAGACGACCGTTGAGATCCACATCCTCCAGGGCGAAAGGCCCATGGCCAAAGACAATACCTCTCTCGGCCGGTTCACCCTGACCGGAATTCCGCCCGCGCCCCGAGGCATACCCCAGATCGAGGTCACCTTCGACATCGACGCCAACGGGATCCTCAACGTCAATGCGAAGGATCTGGCCACAGGAAAGCAGCAGGCGATCACCATCTCTGCCCCGAACAAGCTCTCTCAGAACGAGATCGAGCGGAAGGTGAAAGAGGCCGAGCAGCACGCCTACGAGGACACCTTGAGGAAAGAGGAGATCGAGGCGAAAAACCAGGCCGAGACCCTCGTCTACACCGCTGAGAAGACCCTCAAGGAGGCCGGGGACGTCGCCACCGCCGACCAGAGGGAGAAGATCGAAAAGGCGATCGAGGAGACGAAAGAGGCGCTGGCCAGCGGAGAGATCGAGAAGATCAAGGAGAAGGCAGAATTGCTCCAGAACGCCATCTACGAGCTTTCTACGGCGATGTACCAAAGGGCGGCCGAGCAGCAACAGCGAGAGCAAGAGCAACAACAGCATCAACAAAGCCAGCAGGGCGGTTCAGGCCCCACCTCCGGCGAGACGATCGACGCCGATTTCGAGGTCGTGAACGACAAGAAATAAGGTCGATGAAGGTCGAAGGACCCTGAAGATCCTGTTGTGAGGATGCCGGAGAGGATGATCGGTGGCGGGCAATAAAAGAGACTACTACGAGGTTCTCGGTGTCGGAAAAGAGGCGGACCCAAAGGAGATCAAGAGCGCTTATCGAAAGCTGGCTCTGAAGTATCATCCCGATCGGTCCCAGGAGCCCGATGCCGAGGAGAAGTTCAAGGAGATCTCTGAAGCCTACGCCGTCCTCTCCGACCCTGACAAGAGAAAGCAGTACGACCAGTTCGGTCACGCCGGGATTGACGGCCGCTACTCCCAGGAGGACATATTCAGGGGCGTCGACTTCGAGGACCTACTCCGGGGCTTCGGCTTCGGGTTCGGAGGCGGTGGTGGAGGCGGCGGGTTTGGCGGAGGCAGCATCTTCGACATGTTCTTTGGAGGTGGTCGGGGCGGGAGGCGAGGCCCCGCTCGGGGCCGCGACCTGAGATACGACCTCACCATGACCCTCGAAGAGGTGGCGACGGGCCTTGAGACCTCCATCGAGGTTCCGAGGATGGAGAAGTGCCCCACCTGCGACGGGACCGGGGCGAAGCCCGGAACCAGTCCTCAGACCTGCGATCAGTGCGGCGGGACCGGCCAGACGACCCGGGTCCAGAACACCCCATTCGGTCAGATGATGACCTCCACCACCTGCTCGAAGTGCGGAGGAAGAGGCCAGATTGTATCCGATCCGTGTAGCGAGTGCAGGGGGTCGGGCCGGGTCAGGAAAACAAGGACGATCAGCGTCAAGATCCCGGCAGGGGTCGAGACCGGCCAGCACCTCCGGCTCGGAGGGCAGGGTGAGGCGAGCCCCGACCTCGGAGGCGAGACCGGCGATCTGTACGTCTTTGTGAACGTCAGGCCCCATCCCCTCTTCAAGAGGGCCGACGACGACCTCCTCTACGAGTCCCCTCTATCGATCACCCAGGCGGTCCTGGGGACCGACCTTGAGGTTCCGACCCTGGACGGGAATCGGGCGAGGGTGAAGATCCCGGCCGGGACCCAGAGCGGATCGGTATTTCGGCTGAAGGGGAAGGGGGTCCCGAGGCTTCACGGCTTCGGCGGCACCGGCGACATGCACGTGAGGGTGAACGTCAAGACGCCCACGAGCCTCTCAGGAAGGCAGAGGGAGCTTCTCGAGGAGCTGGCCGCCGAGTTCGGCGAAACGAAGGGTGAGGCGAAGGCGAAAGAGGCCGAGGGCGAGAAAAAGAAGGAGAAGCCCAGCGAGAAGAAGGAGAAGGGTTTTCTCGGCAAGATCGTCGACGAGGTGAAGGGCGCGGTCCAGTGAGAAGGACCGGACCTGAGGCCCGGCCCCTCAGAGATCGCCACTTTTAGTTCTGTTCGGATCTGTTCATTTCAGTCCAGTTCTGTATACATTCGTCCAATTCTGTATCCCTTTGTTCAATTCGGCACACTTTTCTAATCCCTCGATCGCCCCCATCTTCGTCTCGATGGATATATCTCCTTGTCCAGCCGGTGGTCGATCTTCACCGATGTTATGATCCTTCCGACCCCCCAATCCCCGCCGGGACCTCGTCGGCTTTTTCCACTGCCTTGAAGATCTCGGTCATGGACCCAGCCTCCAGTTAGAGATTTCGGCGGATCACCGGATCTCCCTCAGGATCGCGTCGGCCGAAGCCGCTGGGTTCGGCGAGTCGGTGATCGATCTTCCGACGATCAGGTAGTCGGCCCCCGCCTCCAGGGCCGCCCGTGGAGATCCACCCTGGGCCCCGACCCCCGGCGAGATGATCGCCCGCCCGCCCACGATCGACCTGATCAGCCTTATCCGCTCGGGCCGAGTGGCTGGGGCGACGACGCCGTCTACACCGCACTCCGCCGCCAGCCTCGCCAGCTCCTCGGCGACGGGTGCCATGAAGTCGACAGCTCCGGGGTGGCTCATCTCCGTCACTGCAAACGCGAGGGCGCCGCGCTCCCTGGCAACATTGACGCAGGCAGAGAGGCTGTCGCGCCCCACGAAGGCGTGGGCGATGATCCCGCTCGCTCCCGCCGCCAGGACCTGCTCGGAGATGAGGGTGTTGGTGTTGGGAATGTCGGCGATCTTGAGGTCTGCGATGACCGGCGCCATCGATGAGATCTCCTCGACGATGCCGAGCCCCGTCGCCAGGATCAGGGGGTATCCGACCTTGACATAGTCGATCTTGTCCTTCAGGACCGAGACGAGGTCAGTGGCCCGCCCTCTATCGAGGACGTCGAGGGCGAGGATGAGGCGAGAGTTTCGAATCATGTCTTTGGGGTGGGATTGCTGGATATTTACCTTTTCGACTTCCGTCTCCTTTAACGCAAAAGATCGGCCTGCCATTCCGACTTTCAGCCCTTCCTTCCGGTCGCCTTGAAGAAGGTGTAGCAGAAGACTCCGTCCTCCTCAGACGTCCGGTACAGGTCACCGACCCCCTCGTCGAACTCCGCCGCCGCCATCATTCCCTCCGCCAGCGCCGCATCCCGGACCCCCTCGATCATGGCGGTGAAGGTCCTCCTCGTGAACCCCTCCGCCATCGCAGGCCGGCTGCCGTCGGCGTAGACCATCCGGGGTGAGACGGAGACCTCGGAGAAGCCCGCCCGGCTAAGGAGCGGGTAAAGCTCCCGCCCGATCATGGCGTTTCCGCCCGCCCGCTCCTGGAGCCTCACCTGGCAGTCGATCGCCCGCCGGGCGGCGGAGCTATCGGGGTGGAAGTAAGCAGAGCCGTGGTCGCCCTCGATCGCCGTGATCGTCCCGCCCGGCTTTATGAACTCCTTGAGGATCGATAGGGTTTCGACGGGCCTCGGCAAATGCTCCAAAACGAAGCAGACGAAGAGCTGGTCGAAGGTCCCCTTTCGGAAGGGGAGGTGGAAGATGTCCCCCTGGAGGACCCGGACGTTTGAAAGGCCCTCCTCCTCGGCCTTCCTCTTCGCCTCGGCGGCAGAGGATCGGGAGATGTCGAGGGCGATGATCTTTGCTCCAGGGCTGTTTTTGGCGAGCGGGACGGTCTGGGCTCCGACGCCGCAGCCGGCCTCCAGGACGAGAGACTCCGGCGGGTAGGAGGTGTCGGAGTGGAGGAGGGCGACGAGGGTTGCGGCCTGGTCCTGGAGCCGCGTGCTCTCTTTTGGGTGGTAGCCGTGGACGTAGGGATCGACCATGAGCGCATCTTTTCCGGCTGTTTATATCAGGATTTCCGCCGAATGTGAGCTGATGGAGCTGAGGAGCTGTGATGACAGAGGGGCATATTTCGAGATTCGTGATATATCAACATCAAATTCTCCCAGTCGTTTCCGGGATTTTTCATCTTGCTCATAAAGGTAGATCGGCTCTAGCCCCAAGGAATCAAGACGAAATTTATTTTATATAGAGTGATATGTTAAGACTTGAACAGAGGGGTTAAACTTGACGATGGGTGAGAAGATCGGTTCGGCTCGTAAGAAAATAGACGATTACTTAAAGAGTCATAAAATCGAAACGGCGATCACCCCAGCAGTATCGCTCTTTGGCGTGGTTGAGTTCTCATTGGGCGAGGTCAAGATAGATCCGGACCCAGATACTTGGACAAAGATCGATGAGAAAAAGATTGAGGAGATGGTGGAGAAGACTGTTGGGATATCTCTCCAGGAGTATAGGGAGCTATTAAGGTCTGAAATAAGTTCAAAAGACATTAACGAGATCAAAGCTCAAATAGAAGAAATAAAAGAGTATATCCGCGCCCATGAGGAGTATCCTTTCCTCATTCCAGATGAATTCGAGAGAATACAAGAGAATAAATTCTTATTGAAATATAAGAGTTTCATCGGCCGAGATGACGAACTCCAGGAACTTCAAGATTTCCTGAAGGGCGAAGACAAAATAGGATTCATAGTGGGACGGGGTGGCGTGGGCAAGACTAAGCTCGCCCTCGAATTTGCAGAACAGGTGAAAGCGTTAGGAGAGTGGGAAGTCTATTTCGTAAACCGTCATGTGGACTTTCATCCGATCACGTTAAACGACAAGACTCTGCTAATTCTCGATGAGGCATGGGGGTACAAAGATAAAGAGAAAATAATTGATTTTGTATTAAATAGATCAGCCGGAGAGGGGACAAAGCTGGTGATGATCGATCGGCCCATCTCTAAGGGGTCGATTATAAGCGATTTAAAGAGAAAAAATGTGCATATTGATCCCATCGAATTGGGAAAGGGCGATATAGCTCTGTTTTTGAGGGAGAATTTCAATGAGATCGGCGAGGATGAAATCAGAGCCGTAGTTGAGAAGTGTGAGGGCAGCTTCGTATATGCTTCATTCTTCGCCGAGCACCTCCGGGAGAAGGGCGAGGTAGGCGATCTAAAGGAGGTCCTTGCCCAAAGAATAGAGATGTACATAGAGGATTTGAAGGACAAGATCGGTGAGGAACAGGAAGTCATTAAAAACGCCATCTGTCAGATTTCCCTGGTTACCCCTATCGATTGGTTCAACAAGGACCGGGAATATCTCGAAAAGGCGTTTGGATTCAAGAGCAAATATGAATTGATTGACGAAATATTAAACACTGCTTACAACTTCCCTACTGAATTTTTATTCTATTCTCATCATAATCCAAGTGGGTTTTTAATAAAGCCGGATCCAGTTGCCGACTATCTGAAATCAGAGTTTTTAAAAGAGGAGCTATGTGGGAGCTGGATAAGACAACTTATCCCATATATGCCGCTGAGGCTTTCGCTAAATGTCATTACCATTCCTGAGTCGAACGACGTTAGCAAGGATCATTTATTCAAAATACTCGGCGAAATATGGCATGAGATGAACACTTCGGGAGGAAAAACACCTGAATATCTCTCGGCCCTTGTTTTATTTACCGGAAACTTCAGTAGCATGCCATTTTTTAATTTAGATGAATTGAATTTGAAGAAATGGCTCGAATGTTATAGGATTATTGGTGAAGTCCATCCCGGCGACCCGGAGGTTCGAGTAAATCTCGCCATAGCGTTGTTCAACGCATCGAGCCATTACGGGACGGCGGAGGATTTCGATAAGATGGAAGGCTGCATCGAGGAGCTCCGCCGCCTCAGCGCCGGCCATCCCGATGATCCGGAGGTCCGAAAACGGCTCGCCATGGGGTTGTACAACGCGACGAGCTATTACAGGACTGCGGGCGACCTCGTCAAGATAGAAAGGTGCCTCGAAGAGCTCCGCCGCCTCGGCGCCGACAATCCCGACGACCCCGAGGTTCGAAAACCGCTAGCCATTGGGTTATACAACGCCTCGACCTATTACGGGACTGCGGGCGACCTCGTCAAGATGGAAGTGTGTCTCGAAGAGCTCCGCCGCCTCAGCGCCGGCCATCCCGATGATCCGGAGGTCCGAAAACGGCTCGCTATGGGGTTGTACAACGCGACGAACGATTACAGGACTGCGGGCGACCTCGTTAAGATGGAAGTGTGTCTCGAAGAGCTCCGCCGCCTCGGCGCCGACAATCCCGACGACCCCGAGGTTCGAAAACAGTTAGCCATGGGGTTATACAACGCCTCGAAATATTACGGGACTGCGGGCGACCTCGTCAAGATAGAAGGGTGCCTCGAAGAGCTCCGCCGCCTCGGCGCCGACAATCCCGACGACCTCGAGGTTCGAAAACAGCTGGCCATGGGGTTGGTCAACGCGACGAGCGATTACAGGACTGCGGGCGACCTCGTCAAGATAGAAGGGTGCCTCGAAGAGCTCCGCCGCCTCGGCGCCGACAATCCCGACGACCCCGAGGTTCGAAAACAGCTAGCCATGGGGTTATACAACGCCTCGACCTATTACGGGACTGCGGGCGACCTCGTCAAGATAGAAGGGTGCCTCGAAGAGCTCCGCCGCCTCGGCGCCGACAATCCCGACGACCCCGAGGTTCGAAAACCGCTAGCTATGGGGTTATACAACGCCACCGCTGTGAAAGAAATGATTGATTATGAGGACCTCTTCTTGTTACACAAACTACGGGTCGATTTGCCCGATGACGAAAATAAACAAAATATTATTGGCCAAATTGAAAGTATGCTAATAGAAGCGATAAAAAATAAAATAGAGAAGGAATATGGGGGGGGCGACTCTGATCTAAGTGAATTTATAGAAAAGATGAAATCTGACCTCGGAGACGCTGAGTCCGTTTTACTGAAGGCCAGTGAAGATTTCCCTTTAAGTCTCCAGAAATTGATATTAGAATCGCTAAATAAATGAATCTGAACTTGGAATTCCGATTTGTTTCGATGGCGGTACATCTGATCACTTGTGGAAATCAGTACACCCTCCGCCCCGGCTTTCTCCTCCACTCCTCCAGAACCTCCCGGCACCCCTCCCGATCGACGTTCACCAGTTCCATCTGCTCCAATTCCGCCTCGCCCCGGATGACGTCGTAGATGAGGCTGTCGTCAAAGCCGATCCTGGCCACGTCCTCCCTCGTCGTCCCGTAGACGAGCCTTTTGATCCTCGCCCAGAATATAGCGGAGAAGCACATGGGGCAGGGCTCGGAGGTGGAGTAGATCTCGCAGTCGGAGAGGTCATACCTCCCGAGGATCGAGGAGGCCTCCCGGATCGCCAGGATCTCGGCGTGGGCGGTGGGGTCGTTTCGCTTCAGGACCTCGTTGTGAGCCTTCGAGACGACCTTCCCGTCCCGGACTATGACGGCGCCGAAGGGGCCGCCGTCGTCGTTCTCGATCCCTCTTCTCGCCTCCTCCAGGGCTATCTTCATGAACTCGTTCGTATTCGCCGCCTCCGTTTGGGCCGCCTAATCTCCGATTCTCCGGCGAGCCTACCGGTCGTCACGCCAACAGATCGAGGACGTCCCGTCTCGGGCTGTGGCCGACCTCTTTCTCCGCCACCCCCATCCTGACCAGCATCTGTATAGTCCGGTCATCGCCCGCGAAGCTCTCGTGGACCTCCTCGTAGAGGGCGCTCATCTCGGGGTACTCCTCAAGGACCTGGCTTGCGGGCTGCATGCTTACGCCCAATCCGGTTCCCGCGAGCTGAAGCCGCTCGTAGACCATCCCCGCCCTCACCTGGTCGGTCCTGCTGTTCCCCTCGGTAATTATCATGGCGTAGGCAGGAGTTCGTCCGATCCGATCGACTTCGCCCTTCCTCCACGTCTCCGCCATCCTCTCGTCGCTCAGGGGAAATATGGTTCCAAAGCCCTCGACGAGGGCCTGAAGGGCGCCCGGCATGCCCTGAGAGTCCAGGGTCAGGCCGTCACGATCCCTGTTCTTCTGCCGCTCGTTTATCCTGAAGAGCTCGCCGCTCTCCCTCATGGGACCGGAGAGGCTCGACTCGATCTCGACGCCCTGGACCGCCAGGTCCCTGATCTCTTCGAGATCTTCCTCGTCCTGGAAGATCAGGATGCTCACGCCAGGCTCGTCGCTCTGGCTCTGAAGTCGCTCTACCTGATCGTCGGTCAGGGGTTGATCTAGGTAAGGCGTCCGCACCGTCACCCGTTCGAATATGGCCTCGTATAAAGGCGATACATCGTTTTCTCTCGGATCCAGATCCAGCGATACCCTGGCTACAGGTTTTGAGATCATGCTCGAAGCCGACCCCTCAGAGTCGATCTCCCCATCTGGGAACAGGTCGATATCGGGGCTATATCCGAGATGCTCGGCCCCTATCCTGACGTTCTCGAGGAAGGTTCCCTGGCTCACCATGATCTGCCTTGATAGAGGATCCACCTCCGGAAGCAGACGTTCGGTGTCCACGAAAAGGGTGAAGGTCGTCTCGTTCTCGTCGAGGCGCGCCTTCCAGGGCTGGAGGTTGTGAGAACTCGGGGCCAGGAGGCCGCAGGCGATCACCTGGACCCTGGGATCTTCAAACTTCGCTATGTAAGACCTGTCCCAGGGGTCAAGGTACTTTTTGGGAAGATAGACCCCGCTGGCGTAGAGCATCACCAGAATCGCCAAAACTAGCAATATGCCGATTCCGATAAGAGCTTTGTTTGACATCCTTCGACTCTCCTCCAGTTTTGTGGATATTCAGACAGAATTTTCAAATATTTTTGGCTTTCGAAGGAAAAGCCCTTACAGTTCACTTGACTATATCCTCTTTCGGCGGCATGAGGTTTGCGAAGGCTCGGGCCACCACCTCGCTCAGCGCCGGGTGGATCACCATGGACCTCGCCACCGGTCCGTAGTCCTGATATCCGGCGTTCATCAAATAGACGACCTGCTGGACGAGGTCTGCCGCCTCGGAGCCTGCGATGGAGCATCCCAGAATCCGGCCGTCGTTTCTGTTGACGACCACCTTCACCAGGCTCTCCCTCTCGGCCATGGCGTACCCCTTGGCGACGTCCGTGTACCTCGCCCTTCCCACCAGGATCTTGTAGCCGGAGGCTCTAGCCTCCTCCTCGGTCATCCCGACTGCACCGACCTGGGGATAGGTGAATACGGCGTGGGGGACGGCGTGATAATCAACTTTCTCCTTCTCTATCAACTCCTCTTTAATTCCTCCATTCTCCTTCTCCCTCAGGTCGCCGAAGGCGTTCTTCCAGGCTATCCTCGCCTCGCGGTTGGCGACGTGTCTGAACATGTCTTTTCCGGTGGCGTCCCCGATGGCCCAGATCCCCGGCCTCGTCGTCTCAAGATAGTCGTCGACGACGATCCAGCCGTGTCTGTCGACCTCGACCCCCGTCTTCTCCGGCTTCAGGATGTCGGTGTTCGGTCTTCTACCCAGAGCCACCATCACCTCCTCGGCGGCAAACTCCTTAACGGCTCCGGAGTCGACGTCTCGGGCGGATACGACCTTCTTTCCGCCCTCCCACTCAACCTTCACGGCCTCATGGCCGGTCTTGACGTTGATGTGTTCGCTGAGCCGCTTCTCCACGATCTCGGAGATCTCCGGGTCCTCATTGCTCAAAAGTCGGTGGCTTCTCCCGATGATGGTGACCTCGGTTCCCATCGCCGAGAAGAAGTGGCCATATTCGCAGGCTATGTAGCCCCCGCCCAGGATCGCAAGGCTTCTGGGAGGGCGTTTCAGGCTGAAGACCGAGACGTTGTCGAGATAGCCCGCCTCCTCCAGGCCCGGTATCGGTGGGACGAGAGCCCTCGCCCCCGAGGCGATGAAGATCTTTGGGGCGGTGATCGTCTCTTCGTTGACCCTGATTTCGAGGTCGCCGACGAACTCGCCCCAGCCCCGATACCAGTCCAGGTTCTCGGCCCCCTCAGCAGACCTCTCCATCCCTCGTCTCCCCTCGTCGACGATGGAGTGCATCCGCTTCATTATGAGGTCGAAGTCGATCTTCTCGATTCGGGCCTCCACTCCGACGGCCCTCGCCGCCTCCAGGTCCCTGATCACGTCCGCAGGGTAGATCAGAACCTTCGATGGTATGCAGCCGCTGTTGAGGCAGGTCCCGCCCATGGGGCCCCGGTCCACCAGGGCGACCTTCATCTCGGCCCTGATCCCCCTCGAGACGATGATCATCCCGGCTCCCGAGCCGACGACTATGATGTCGTACTTTTTCATGCGGTGACACCTGGTTTCGAGGCTCGGGCCGTCACTTTTTCAGGTACTTTTCGGGCTCCTTCTCGAAGGCCTTCTTGCACCCGGGGGCGCAGAAGTAGTAGGTGGTCCCTTTGTAGTCGGTCTTGAACTTCGCCGTCTTCTCGTCGACGGTCATCTTGCATACCGGATCTATCGCCAAATTTTTCACCTCCAGCTGATCTTCAAACGACCTGGATATCTCCTTTCCCCGTTCGGTTTCCCCAGTTCGTCATCCCGTTCATCTTCTCCGGTTCGGTATCCTTCGTTCGTCTTCCCCGTTCAGCCCCTCGCCCTCTTCGCGGGGGGTACGTAGCCCTTCAGCATCAGGGACAGGCTGACCACCGTCACGGAGCTTAAGGCCATGGCGAGCCCCGCGAACTCCGGCCGGAAGACGATACCGAAGGAGGGGTAGAGGACGCCAGCCGCCACCGGGATGAGGGCGGAGTTGTAGGCGAAGGCCCAAAAGAGGTTCAGCTTCACCCTTCCGATCACCTTCCGGCTGAGCTCGATCGCCGCCACCGCATCCATCAGGTCATCTCTGATCAGGACGATCTCGCCGCTCTCGATGGCGACGTCCGTCCCGCTCCCGATGGCGATCCCCACATCGGCCTGGGCGAGGGCAGGAGCGTCGTTTATCCCGTCCCCGACGAAGGCGACGACCATCCCATTCTCCTGGAGCCTCTTTACCTCCCGGGCCTTATCCTGAGGCAAAACCTCGGCGAGAACCTTCTCGATCCCTATCTCTTTTGCCACGATCCCGGCGCTGTGGGGGTTGTCGCCGGTGATCATCAGGACCTCAAAGCCCATCTCCTTCAGCCTTCCGACCGCCTCTCCGGAGTTCTCCTTGAGGGTGTCGGCGACGCCGACGACTCCGACGACCTCCCCGCCGATGACGACTAGGAGGGCGGTCTTTCCCTCCTCTTCGAGGTGGAGGGCGGCCCCCTCGACCTCTTCAGGGATCTCGATCCCCATCTCCCGGAGAAGGACCCGGTTTCCGACGGCCGCATCCTTCCCATCGATCCGGGCGAGGACCCCTTTTCCGCCTCGGGCCTCAAAGGAGTCGGCCTCGGCGAGGGCGAAGCCTTCGCTTCTCGCCCTTCTCACCACCGCCTCGGCGAGAGGATGCTCCGAGCTCGCCTCGATCCCTCCTGCGATGCGGAGAAGCTTTTCATCGTCGATCCCAAAGCCGATGAGATCTGTCACCTCGGGCCTTCCGACGGTGAGGGTCCCCGTCTTGTCGAAGACGACGGTGTCGAGCTTCTCGGAGACCTCCAGAGCCTCGCCGCTCTTCACCAGGACTCCGAGCTCAGCGGCCCGGCCGAGGCCGACGGTGATGGCCGTGGGGCTTGCAAGGCCCAGGGCGCAGGGGCAGGCCACCACCAGGACCGAAATGGTGGCGGTGAGGGCGAAGAGGAGCGGATCGACGGGGGCAAGGCCAGCGAAGACGAAGCGCCAGAGGATGAAGGTCAGGGCTGCGATCGTCAGGACAGCGGGGATGAAGAAGGCGACGGCCCTATCCGCCAGCCTCTGGATCGAGGGCTTCGAGCCCTGGGCCTCCTCCACCAGGGCGATGATCTGGGCCAAGGCCGTCTCCCGTCCGACCTTCGAGGCCTGAAACCTGAGGGCTCCGTTCTTGTTGAGGGTTCCTCCGACGACGGCGTCCCCCTTCTTCTTGAGGGATGGGATCGGCTCGCCGGTGATCATCGACTCGTCGACGTAGCTTTCGCCGCTGAGGACGACGCCGTCGGCTGGCACTTTCTCTCCCGGCCGGACCAGGATCACGTCGCCTGCCAGGAGGTCATCGGCAGCCACCTCCACCTCCTGGCCGTCCCGGAGGACGGTGGCCGTCTTCGGCTGCAGTCCCAGAAGCTTCTTTATCGCCTCAGAGGTCCTCCCCTTGGCCTTCGTCTCCAGGTACCTTCCCAGGGTCAGAAAGGCCGCAAGAAAGACGGCGGTCTCGTAGAACATGAACTGGGGCGTCAGAACGATCCTGAAGGTGCCCATGACGCTCGAAACGAAGGCGACGCCGATACCCATGGAGTACATGACGTCCATCGTAAGGCTCCGGTGTCGGAGGGCCCTGAGCCCCGCCGCGAAAATCGGGCGGCTCAGGTACACGAAGGGCGGGGTCGATATAACTAGCATCAGATAGGGCATCGGAACCGGCAGCGGGAGATGCGCCATCCCCAGGATCATCATGAAGGCCCCGGCGGCAAAGCCGACGAGGATCCTCCTTCTTTTATCCCGAAGGTCCCTCTCCTGGGCCTCTCTCTCCATCCTCTCGCTCTCTTCGCTCTCTTCACCCACCACGCCCAGGTACTGGTAGCCCGCTGCCTCGATCGCAGCTCTCATATCGGCGACGGTGGCGACCTTCGGGTTGTAGGTGACGTACGCCTTCTCAGACGAGAGGTTGACGGTGACCTCGATGACTCCCTCCACCTCTCCTATGGCGTCCCCCACGGTGGAGACACAGGAGGCGCACATCATTCCTCCGATCTTCAGGGCGACCCTCTCGTTGACGACGCCGTACCCAGCCTCCACCACCGCCCTCACCAGGTCTGCGAGCTTCGCCTTTGCGGGATCGTACTCGACGGATGCGGTCTCTGTCCCCAGGTTCACCCTGGCCCCGGCGACCCCCTCCACCTCCTTCAGAGCGTCCTCCACGGTGGAGGCGCAGGTGGCGCACATCATCCCCGATATCTTGAGGTCGGCCTTAGTCTCCTTCCTCTCCATCTTCTGTTCCTCTTCAGCCACTGTCCCCTTCTCCTCAATCAACAGATATTCCGTTCAGATCGTCCCAACAGATCTCTCCTTCAGTTCAGATTGGCAGTTCAGATGAATCGCTCAAACCGATCCATCCCGGCCTTGCATATGGGACAGACTCCCGGCGGCTCTTCTCTTGCACAGAGGTAACCGCAGACTCTGCACCTCCAGACCGGGTAAGGAAGCGAGGAGAGGGTCTCGCCCGAGGGGGCGGAGAGGGGCCGGGCCGCCTTCTCCCGCTCTTCTGGCGATGGCCTTCTTTCGGGGACGGGCCCCAGATCTCGTTCGCCCGTCAGGACCTCCCCGGAGACGTAGAGGGCGCAGTAGCAGGCTCCGTACTCGTTCAGATCCTGGTCCCGATAGTCGCAGGGACATATTATGTCCAGGTCCTCGTCTCTATCTCCAGAGGCTAGCCTGCAGGGGCAGGAATGGTAGCCGTAGCGTTTCTCGTTCACCAAAAGGCCCCTGGCGAGGTCTCTTGTGAAATCGAGGTCCGGGTTCAGGTGGTAGCCCATCTCCTCGGCCTCCCGGTCTAGCTGCTCGTATAGGGTCTCCACCTCCTCGGAAGACGGCTCAAAATCGGTCATAGCCCAAGAGCCTCCTTTATCTCCTTCTCCTTGTACCCGACGATGCACATGTCCTCGTCGATGACCGTTGTCGGAAAAGACGTGTTCGGATTGTGCCGCTTCACCTCTTCGAGCGTTCTCTTTCGTTCGTCCCCTTTCAGAAGATCGACGTAGATGTAGCTGTACTCCACCCCCAAGTCCTGGAGTAGCTTTTTGGTCTTCTTGCACCAGACGCAGGTGCTGAGGGCGTAGAGCGTCACCTTCCCCCGGTTCTCCCCCTCGACGTGTTCAAATCCCATAGGATCACACCATCTCGAAGATTTGCAGGTTATGTAGGGCGTTGATGGAATTAATAAGTTGTTACAGCAAGTGTTACAGCAAGCAGGCCCGGACGATGGGTTCTGATGGGCGGTGAGCGATGCTCTTATCAGCAATCAGAGGGTAAACATATTTTCATGACTGACGAAGTCCAGGTCAGAGCCGAGAGACCACGATCCAAGAACCCGGTGGTCATCGAGGGGTTCCCGGGGATCGGGCTGATCGGAAATATCGCAAGCCAGTACATCGTCAACAAGCTCGAGATGGACTACCTCGGCGCCATAGACTCTCGATTCTTCCCGCCGCTATCTGTCCTGGTGGGCGGGGTCGCCCACATGCCCGTGAGGATATACGAGAAGGCGGACCTGGGGGTGGTGGTGATAAGCTCGGACATTCCGGTCCACCCCGCGGCCTCCTACGACGTCGCCCGGGGGATCGTATCCTGGGTCGAGTCGATCGGTGCGAAGGAGATGGTCTGTCTTGCCGGGATTACGGTGATGGGCGAGGAGCAGCGGGTCTTCGGCGCCGCCACCACCGAAGATATGCTTGAGAGGATAAGGGATAAGGTGGAGGTCTTCGAGATCGGGACGATATCGGGGATATCGGGAAGCGTCATGAACGAGTGCCTCTTGAGGAAGGTGCCAGCGATATGCCTTTTGGGCGAGACCCACAGCATGGCCCCCGACCCCAGGGCGGCGGTATTCACCGTCAAGATGCTGAACACCCTCTACGGCCTGAACGCCGACACGACGGAGCTTGAGGAGAGGGCGGACGAGATCGAGCTTCAGATGCAGAAGCTCGCAGAGCAGGTGAAGAGCACCTCTGCCGAAGAGGTCCCGAGGAAGAAAGAGCTGCAGTTTCCGATGTACGGGTGATGGAGATGGCTATGGAATGCGTTGCACTTACGGGGATATCCAGACATGTGATCAGGGAGCTTGTGGCAAACGGTATCAGGACCCTGGAGATCAGGAGCCCTCACAACTTCTTAGCCCTCCTCCACCTGAGCCCCGGAGACGTCATATTCCTGACGGAGGCGAGCGGCCCCGACATCGTCACCGGGACTGGGGGGATGCTGACCAGGATCAGGGAGATTCATGTGGTGACTCACAAGACGGTCCAGGCAGGAGCCGACTTTTACGAAGAGAGGGAGGCCCAGGCGGCGAGGGTCCAGCTTCAGATGGTGGGCCACGGCCGGGTGAGAAGTGTCAAGAGCTTCAATCTCGGGTCGCCGATGGTCCTGGACGTCGATGAGGTCTGCTATTACGATGCGGGATGAGCAAAGGGCCGTCCCGTGATTTTTTACTTCGGGAGCGCGGAGGGTCACTAATACCCCAACCTAAGGTTGGGGATGAAGTGAACCCTCGCCCGTTTTTCGTGTTCCTTTAAGTCGATAAAACATTAGTGACTGTTCATGGGAATCTGGGCAACAAAGACTTGAAGATTTCTGAAATCCGGAAAACCGGCCGCATGCAATTTGATTGAATTATTTTATGGAGCTTCGGGTTTGACGGCGCTGACCTTTACGCTGGCGATGTTCCTCTCGACCTCTTTCAGCTTTTCGTCCGGGATCATCAGGCCGTCCAAGATCGCCGGGCCCGTCGGGTCACAGGTCACGCAGTCCAGAGAGAAGACTGACTCGTCGATCACCCTGACGTCCTCAAACCCCGCCGATCTTATCGAGTCGAGATAATCGCCCTTCTTCGCCGCCCCGGAGACGCAGCCTACGTAGGCTTCGACCGACTCTCTGATGAAATCCGGCAGTTCCCCGAGGAGAACGATGTCTGATACCATGAGCCTTCCTCCGGGTTTGAGGACACGATGGGCCTCTTTGAAGGCGGCCATCTTGTCGGGCACGAGGTTAATGACGCAGTTTGAGATGATCAGGTCGACGGAGCCGTCCTCGACGGGGAGCTTCTCAATCTCGCCCAGCCTGAACTCCACGTTTTTGTAGCCGCCCTCGGAAGCGTTGGCCATGGCCCGTGCCACCATCTCCTCGGTCATGTCCACGCCAACGACTCTTCCCTTTGGGCCGACCTTCTTCGATGCGAGGAAGCAATCGAAACCCGCGCCCGACCCCAGGTCCAGGACTGTCTCCCCTTCTCTGATCGATGCCAAGGCGATGGGGTTTCCGCAGCCAAGACCAAGGTTTGCTCCCGGCGGCGCAGCAGCCAGCTCCTCCACCGAATAGCCGATCTTCCTGCCGATCTCTTCGGGCTTCGCAGTCCCGCAGCAGGTAGAAGAGCAGCAGCACGAGCTGGCCTCTCTCGCAACGCGACCGTACCTATCTTTCACAACTTTCTTGGCCTCTTGATCTTTCATATCCTCACCTTAAATAAGATTTTTATCGAACTAATAATCATAAATTTCGTTATATCCGCGTCTTGAAGACATCGTTCATGACGGGCCCGAGCATCGACTTCACCATCCCCTCGAGCTCCTCGGCCTTGATGAGGGATAGGCAGCAGATCTCGCCGTCCTGGTTCTTCATGCTCACCACTGCCAGTTTCTCTCCAGGCCGGATCTTCACCTTCTCCCTGACGTCCTTAGGAAGCACCATCTGCCCTCTTTCGTCCACGCTTACGATCGATTCCACTTTGCAGCAGCTCGATTCCCCCTGATTGCAGCTGGCTTTTCTATCACGCATCCCGTCCTTTTCGTGCTTCTCATCTTCAGGAGTCACAATCGCACCTCAGCCCCAGTTCGTTACAGCGTTCTCTGAAGATTTAAGCTTTTCTGATAAATCAGAATATGCTGATCAAATAGCACAACCTTCGGTCTGAAAACATATCGAAATATCCTTTCACCGGGAAGGCGTGGTCTTCCTTCCCATGATACCACCTCAAATTACTAATACAAAAGAATTTCAGCAGAGATTCACATCTTCAGTTATAGGTTGAGGTGCTGAAATGATGAGGGAATCAATGGCTTCCTGCCTCAGCCAAGTATCATCTGGCCATGCGGGCAAAGAGAACCCCTGCCGCCAGATCCTGAGCCAATATGCTGGCCGTCCAGGTCCCCACCAGAAACGCAGAGATCTGGAAGGTGCTGATGGACATGAGCATTCCGGGAACCCCGAAGAATAACCAAACGTAAAAACCGTAGACTAGGCCCTTCTTAAGTCCTTCTTCATCGATCAGCCTTCTCACCTTAAGCCAGATGAAAGAGAGGATGATGCCCATCACGAAGGGATGAAGTATTAAGTAGTACATGAGGGGATCGTCCCACTGCCTGAATATCTCCGAATTTGAGTACTCTACCATGGCGTCCGGAAAGATCGCCGAAATGATGAGCGATAGGACGATTGACACCCCGAACATCAAAGCCCCCGCGACGAGGCCAGAAAAGATTACTTTCTTCATGAATGGAGATCCAGTCTTTCAAGGTATTAATAGGTTGATGAGGGCATAAAAGAAGGGAAAAATCGCATGAGATCCGCCCGAGGGCGGATCCGTAGGCGGATACGATATTTTCAGAACGGGCTCTCGATCACCCTTCGATCTCGTAGGTGATGGTGACCGTCGCCGTCACCTCCACGTCTCCGGGGACGATCGGCGTCGTCGCCCCGGCGTCGGCGGCGAAGTAGACTCTGCTCTCAGCCATCGGCACGGGCGAGGCTTCGCTCTCGGATATCGATAATATCCTGCCGAGGGTCACCCCGGCGGCCTCCGAGATCACCAGTGCCTTCCCCATGGCATCATTGACGGCGTTCTCCAGGGCCTCCTCCTGGACCCGCGTCGGGTCCCGGAGGCCGAAGGTGACGCTCTCGACACTGTTTGCTCCCGCGCCGACGGCGGCGTCGAGGACCTCGCCGATGTCCACCTCATCGGTGAGGTCGAGGGCGATGGTGACCTGGTTTGATACCTCGAAGACGACCTTCTCGGAGAGTTTGCCGTCTACCCAGTCCCTCGTGGGATATATCGAGAACCGCAAGGTCTTGATCTCGTCCTCGGGGACTCCAGCCGCCAGCAGGGCCTCGATGGAGCTGGCCATCATCCGGGCGTTGTCGGCTACCGCACCCGCCGCGCTCTCGTTTCTCGTCTGAACTCCCAGGACTATCGTCACCATATCGGCGTCGGCGGTTGCATCCCCCGTTCCCGAGACCGTCAGCGTCGATATCGCGTCAGATTCGTCGCCGGCTCCGAGACAGGAGCTTGACGACGCCAGAATCGCTACCATTGCCAGCAGAAGGGCTTCAAATATCTTCATAAACAACCCCCATGGACGATTGATTCGAAAGTAATTAAATAAACCGGTCTTTTTGGATTGACCATCACCTTTTAATCTCGACTCCTCAATGCCTTTCCCCCATGAGGAACGTCGGAAAGTCCATCAGGATGGAGAGGATCTTCAACAGGAGGACGGGCAGGACGGTCATCGTCCCCATGGACCACGGCCTGACGGTGGGGCCGATCGAGGGGCTGATAGACCTCCAGGAGGCTGTGGACAAGGTGGCCGAGGGCGGGGCGAACGCCGTTTTGGGCCACATGGGGCTTCCCCTCTTCGGCCACCGGGGCTATGGCCGGGACGTCGGCCTCATCGTCCACATGTCCGCCAGCTCCAGCCTCGGCCCGGACCCAAACCACAAAGTCCTCGTCACCCAGGTGGAGGACGCCATCAGGATCGGCGCCGACGCCGTCAGCATCCACGTCAACGTGGGGGCCGACGATGAGGCCCAGATGCTCCAGGACCTGGGACGAGTCGCTCGGACCTGCGACAGCTGGGGGATGCCGCTCCTCGCCATGATGTACCCGCGAGGATCGAAGGTCAAGTCAGAGCACGACGTCGAGTACGTCAAGCACGCCGCCCGGATCGGAGCGGAGCTCGGAGTCGACATCGTCAAGACGAACTACACCGGATCTCCCGAGACCTTCAAGGAGGTCGTCAAGGGGTGCAGCGTCCCGGTGGTGATCGCGGGCGGCCCCAAGATGGATACAGAACACCAGGTTTTAGAGATGGTCTTCGACTCGATTAACGTCGGCGGCGGAGGCCTCTCTATAGGAAGAAACATCTTCCAGGCCCAAAACCCCACCCTCTTTGTAAAGAGGCTCTGCAAGGTCGTCCACGAGAACTACTCCGTGGAGGAAGCCGAAGAAGTAAAGTTGTGATCTCGCATTATTTTTAAAGTCGAAAGCGCGCCCCGCTGCAAGCTGCGGGGCATTCACTTTAATACAAAAATGTTTGGGTGTAATTTATTTTGCTGAGTGCCTCAGCAGCCGCTGCTCGGACATCTGGGTCCTCATCATCGAGAGATTCGACGAGGGAATCTACCGCCCTTGGATCACCGATCTCGCCGAGAGCCTCTGCAGCCTTCTCTCGGACCCAAGAATCCTCATCTCTCAGGGCTAGCATAAGAGCTTCTACAGCCCTGATATCACCGATCTTGCCAAGCGATACGGTAGCTGCCGACCGGACCGTTGGATCTTCGTCGTTGAGGGCCTTAACGACGGGATCAACTGCCTTGGGATCGCCTATTTGGCCCAGAGCTAACACAGCACAATATCGGACTTGTGGTTTATCATCCTTGAGAGCCTCTATCAAAGGATCGACTGCTTTTAGATTGCCGATTTTGCCGAGAGCCTCAGCGGCTCTCCATCGGACGCTCGAGTCCTCATCGCTGAGCGCCTCTATCAGCGGTTCGACTGTTCTGGGTTCGTCGATCTCACTGAGAGCCAGCGCAGCAAACCATCGGACTTCTGGGTCCTTATCCTTTAGAGATCCGATGAGGGGATCTATGGCAGGTCCGCCTATTTTGCCGAGCGCCGATGCAGCTCCATATCGGACCGTTCGACTTGGGTCGTTCAATGCCAGAATTAAGGGATTGACAGCTCGTGGGTCACCGATATCGCCGAGCGCCCGTGCAGCCCCACCTCGGACATAGATATCCGAGTCGTTCAGCGCCAGGATCAGGGGGTTGAACGCTCGCGGGTCGGCGATATCGCCGAGCGCCCGTGCAGCTCCACTTCGGGCATCGCTATCTGAATCGTTCAAAGCCAGAATCAGGGAATCCACGGCCCGCGGATCGCCTATATATCCAAGCGCCAGAGCAGCATCCCGTCGGATGTATCTATCTGAGTCGTTCAGCGCAAAGATTAGAGGGTCCACAGCTCGCGGATCGGCGATATCGCCAAGCGCTAGTACGGCTCTCGATCGGACCCACTTATCTGGGTCGTTCAGCGCAAAGATTAGAGGGTCCACAGATCGCGGATCGCCAATGTCGCCGAGCGCCTCAGCAGCCTCCTTTCGGACGTCGCTATCCGAGTCGTTCAATGCAAGGATTAGGCTATCGACCGCTCGCAGGTCGCCTATATCGCCCAGCGACAGTGCGACCCACCATCGTACCCTGCCATCTGAGTCGTTCAATGCCAGGATAAGAGGATCGACTGCGCGAGGGTCGCCTATATATCCGAGCGCCAATGCGGCCCTCCCTCGGACTCCGCTATCTGAGTCGTTCAATGTCAGGATCAGAGGATCTACTGCTTGCGGGTCGCCTATATCACCTAGCGCCAATGCAGCCCCACTTCGGACATAGCTATCTGAGTCGTTCAATGCCTGGATTAGGGGGACGACTGCTGGCTCGCCTATCTCGACTAGCGCTTCCTGAGCCCTCTCCCGGACCCCGCTGTCTGAGTCGTTCAATGCTGAGATCAGGGGAGAGATGGCGCGTGGATCGCCTATCGCGCCGAGAGCCTCAGCAGCTCTCCATCGGACATCCCCATCGGAGTCGTTCAATGCCAGGATGAGAGAAGAGACTGAGCGTTGATCGCCGATCTCGCCGAGGGCTCTTGCAGCTCCACTTCGGGCGGTGCTATCCGAACCGTTCAATGCCTGGATCAGGGGGGAGACGGCCGGCTCGCCAATCTCGACAAGTGCATCTGCAGTCCTCCATCGGACGTCGATATTTGAGTCGTTCAAAGCCAGGATAAGGGGGGAGACGGCTCGTAAGTCGCCGATTTTGCCAAGCGCCTGTGCAGCCCTCGATCGGACCCTGTTATCCGAATCGTTCAATATTGAGATCAAGGGGTCAACGGCTCGCCGGTCGCCTATTTCGCCGAGCTCCAGCGCAGCTTCTTCTCTAACACTAGAATCTTCATCCTTCAGATCTGAAATGAGGTCGTCCACCTCGTCAGCAACAGATGACGTCGTCAGTGCCGACAGCAACAGCAAAGCCAGAATCAGTCTAAGTCGAATCTCCACCACTCTCCTGAAAAAAGGAGATGATAACTTCCCATGAAATACGTTTTGGTGTTATCGCTCTGCTTGAAACCCGACCTGCCTGGGAGAGACCACCGCTACTCACCCCCGCTACTTTCCCCACGGTCTCTTCGATCGATCCGTGGCTCGGATTATAAGACGGAATCTGCAGCTCAGCCCTTCCACCCCAGATTTTCGAGAGTCTCTGCAGCTTTCACTCGGACATTCGTGTCGTCATCACCGAGAGCTTCGACCAGGGGATCGACAGCCCTGAGATCGCTTATATCGCCGAGCGCCTCAGCAGCCCTCAATCGGACTCGCCAATCCTCGTCATTGAGAGCTTCGATGAGGGGTTCGATCGCTCTGGGATCACCAATCCGGCCGAGAGCTAAAGCAGCATGCACTCGGACCTTCGAATCCTCATCCTTCAAAGCCTCGATGAGAGGATCGATCCCTCTGGGATCGCCGATCTCGCCTAAAGTCTCCGCAGCCCGCCATCGTACCTCAGAGCCCTGATCATTAAGGACTTCGATAAGGACATCAATTGCCCTGGAACCACCGATCAGGCCGAGAGCAATTACAGCTTGCACTTGGACCTGAGAGTCCTCATCCTTCAGAACCTTTATCAGCGGGTCAACGGCCTTGTAATCACCGATCCAGCCAAGCGATAGTGTAGCAATCTCTTGGACATCGCCATCCGAATCGTTCAACGTCAGGATCAGGGGTTCGACGGCTTTTGGATCTCCGATTCTGCCCAGCGCCTCTGCTGCCCGATATCGTACATCGGCATCCGAGTCTTTCAACGTCAGAATCAGGAAATCGACGGATCGTGGGTCGCCTATATAGCCGAGAGCCAAAGCAGCAGTATATCTGACATAGCTATCCGGGTCGTTCAACGATAGTATCAAGGGATCGACGGATCGCGTATCACGTATTTGGCCGAGGGCAAACGCAGCCTCCGCCCGAATATAACTATTCGAGTCGTTCAGTACCCAGATCAAATGATCTAAGGCTGGATCGCCTATATCACCGAGAGCCGACGCAGCTCCCTTTTTGATAATATCATTCGAGTCGTTCAACGCCAGAATCAGAGAATCAACGGCTCTTGCGTCACCGATATCGCCGAGAGCCAAAACAGCCGTATATCTGACATACCAATCCGAATCGTTCAATGCCAGTATGAGAGGATCAACGGCACGTGGGTCGCCTATATTGCCGAGAGCTAAAGCAGCTGTATATCTGACATACCAATCCGAATCGTTCAATGCCAGGATCAGGGGATCGACGGATCGCGTATCGCGTATTTGGCCAAGCGCCTCTGCAGCTGAACCTCGAACACAACTATTCGTGTCGTTCAGTGCCCGGATCAAATGAGCTAGGGCTGGTTCGCCTATATCACCGAGAGCCGACGCAGCTCCGTATCGGGCATAGCTATCCGAATCGTTCAACGCTAGGATCAGTGGATCGACGGCTCTTGAGTCGCCCATCTCGCCGAGCGCCTCAGCAACCTTTTTTCGCACATAGCTATTCGAATCGTTCAATGCCCGGATCAAAGGGTCTACGGCCCGCGAGTCGCCTATAATGCCAAGAGCTGATGCGGAATCCGCTCGGACCCCAGAGTCCTCATCATTTAGAGCCTCGATGAGAGGATCGACCGCCCTCGGATCGCTGATAATGCCGAGGGCTTGGGCAGCATCCGATCTGACAGAAGAGTCTTCATCCTCAAGATCTGATATGAGATCGTCCACCTCGTCAGCAGCAGATGACGTCGTCAGCGCAGACAGCAACAGCAAAGCCAGAATCATTTTAAGTCTTATCTCCATCACTCTCCTGAAAAAAGAGAATGGTGACTTCTCATGAAATATGTTTCGGTGTTATCGCCCTGTTATGAACCCGGAGCGCCCTCAGATCCCTGCATTCTCCGTCGTCATCTTCTCGAAGGCGAGCATCTCTGCGTGGCTGCGAAACTCAGGATGGCGGCCTCATTCAGATCCTGAGCGACTTTATGGTGTCTTTGATGATGCACCTTGACCTGAAACGCTCCTTTGAAAGCCAATTCGAACGGGAGGTTAAACGAGAGAATCTTCGCCTTGAGGTGGAGGGCGAAGATCACCACCACGTCGATAAGCTCTCGGTCATTCCATTCTTCGACCATCGACGAAACCTTTATATATTAACCAGAGGTTACTAACAAGCAATTACCTTTTGAGTGATCGTTTTGGATCCCGTGGAGATTCTGGACATACTGGGGAACGAGAATCGGAGGCGCATACTGCAGCTCCTCTCCTTCCGGCCCTTCTACTTCAATGAGATGGCAAAGAGGCTCGACCTCGGCCCGAAGGCGGTGATAGACCACCTGGAGATGCTGGAGCGGGCGGGCCTCATCGAGTGCTACCGGGACGACCGGCGGCGCCGGAAGTACTTCAGGATAGCCGATAACGTCGTTCTTGAGGTGACCTTTTCTCCCCATTCCTACGGGATCCGGACCTACCGCCCCCAGGTATCTCAGAGTTCGGTCGCCAAGCCTTCCGGTGTTCCCTCTCAAAGCTCATCGGACCGGGAGGCTGGACGGTCCGAGGAGCTGGAAGAGATCTGCTCCCGCCTCCGGGATCTGGAGGAGAAGAGGCTCCACCTGAGACGGCTTATGGAGGAGATCGACTCCGAGGAGATGCTGATCAAGAGGATGGCCACAGGGCTCATCGAAAGCTCTGCCTCCGACGAGCTGGATGCCGAGATCCTCACGGCCCTCGTCTCCGGCGAGTCGAGGGCCGAGCCCCTGGCAAGAAGGCTCGGCATACCCCAGGCCGTTGTGGAGGAGCGGCTCGGAAAGCTCGCCCTCCAGGGCAAAGTTCAAAAGCGGAACGACGCCTGGACGATATGAACGATTCTGGATCTCGATCAGCATGAACAAGACCATCACTCTCAGGGTGGCGGAAGCCTACCACAGGGACGTCGGCCGGGGGATCGCCAGGCTCTCTTCGGATCTGATCCGGGAGATGGGAGTCGAGGGCGGAGGCGTCGTGGAGATCCTCGGCAAAAAGAGCATCTACGCAGTCGCCTGGCAGGCCTCGACTAAAGACTCCCCCGACATCGTCAGGATCGACGGAAACCTTCGAAGCAACCTCGGCGTCGGGATAGACGACAGGGTCGCGGTCAAAAAGAGCGAGGCGAGGCCCGCCAAACGAATCGTCGTCGCCCCCACCACCAAAACCAGGCTCATCGGTGGTCCCCAGTATCTCCATCGGATGCTTCTCGGAAGGCCGATCGTGAAGGGAGAGCAGCTGAAGGTCGAGATGATATCTTCTGCCCTCGGGTTTGTGGTGGTGAGCACCGCCCCGAAAGGGCCGGTGGTCGTGGCTGCCGAGACCGAGATCAAGATCCTCAAAGACACCCTCGAGGAGATGTCGGTGAGAGACGTCTCCTACGAGGACATAGGAGGGCTCGCAAGAGAGATCAGGATGGTGAGGGAGATGATCGAGCTTCCCCTCCGCCACCCCGAGATCTTCCAGAAACTGGGGATACGACCGCCTCAGGGCCTCCTCCTTTTCGGCCCGCCGGGGACCGGAAAGACTCTGATAGCCAGGGCGGTGGCGAGCGAGACCGAGGCGAACTTCATAAACATCAGCGGTCCAGAGATCACCTCGAAGTTTTACGGCGAGTCCGAGAAGAGGCTCCGGGAGATCTTCGAGGAGGCGGAGAGAGATGCTCCATCGATCATCTTCATAGACGAGATCGACTCGATAGCCCCGAAGAGGGAGGAGGTGGCGGGCGACCTGGAGCGGAGGGTGGTGGCCCAGCTCTTGTCCCTCATGGACGGCCTCTCCTCCCGGGGCGAGGTGATCGTCATCGCCGCCACCAATCGGCCCAACTCTCTCGACCCGGCGATCAGGCGAGGGGGAAGGCTCGATCGAGAGATCGAGATCGGAATCCCCGACAAGAATGGGAGGCTTGAGATCCTCTACGTCCACACGAGAGGGATGCCCCTGGCCAAGGAGGTGGACCTGGAGACGATCGCCGAGATGACCCACGGCTTTGTGGGGGCGGATCTCGCGTCGCTATGCAAGGAGGCGGCGATGCACACCCTGAAGAGGCTGATCCCGGACCTCGACTCCGAGGAGTCGATACCCATCAGAGTCCTGGAAGGTCTGAAGGTGACGGATGAGGACTTTCGGTTCGCCCTCAAGATGATCGAGCCCTCCGCCATGAGGGAAGTCTTCGTCGAGGTGACGGAGGTCCACTGGCACCAGGTTGGAGGGCTTGACCGGGCGAAACAGGAGCTGGTGGAGGCGGTCGAATGGCCCCTCAAGTACCCCGACGCCTTCGAGTCGATCGGGATCAGGCCTCCCCGGGGCGTCCTCCTTTTCGGCCCTCCGGGCACGGGTAAGACCCTCCTCGCCAAGGCCGTGGCCACCGAGAGCGGCGTGAACTTCATCTCCGTGAAGGGGCCGGAGCTCCTCTCCAAATGGGTCGGCGAGTCGGAACGGGCGGTGAGGGAGGTCTTCCGGAAGGCGAAGCAGGCGGCACCGTCTCTCATCTTCTTTGACGAGGTCGACTCGATGGTCCCAGCCCGAGGTTCGGGGCTCGACTCTCACGCCACCGAGAGGGTGGTGAGCCAGATTTTGACAGAGCTCGACGGCGTCGTCGAGCTGAAGGACGTGGTGGTCTTGGCCGCCACCAATCGGCCGGACCTGGTGGACCCCTCGCTTCTCCGGCCTGGTCGGTTTGATAGGCTTATAGGAATCCCAATCCCAGACCGACTGGCTAGAGAGAGGATCTTCGAGATCCACCTCTCAGGAATGCCCCTTGCCGATGACGTATCCGTCACAGACCTCGCGGAGATGACGAAAGGGTGGACCGGAGCGGACGTCGAGACCCTATGCCGGGAGGCGGGGATGATCGCCCTGAGAGAGAACATCACCCCTGGGATGAGACGGGAGGATCTGATCCTCGACCAGATCCAGGTCGAAGAACGCCACTTCCGGGAGGCCTTTCTGAGGGCGAAACCTCATCTGACACCGGAGATGGCGGCGAATTATCAGAGGTTGATGAAAGAATTCGAGGTGTAAACGCAAATTGACGTCTGATCATCAGCGATCTCAGCATCAGTTATATAGGTTAGAAGGTCTGAGTATGAGCGAGAGGGCCGGTATTTTGTTGGACGACGAGAAGAAGGAATTGTTGGGCAACACCGAGTTTGAAGACACCAGCGGCGTCAAGGTGCCTGAGAGCCTGATCGATCAGGTGATCGGCCAGGACGAGGCCGTCGAGGTGATAAAGAAGGCGGCCCACCAACGCCGCCACGTGATGCTCATCGGCTCGCCCGGTACGGGCAAATCGATGTTGGGAAGGGCCATGAGCGAGCTTCTCCCTGTAGAGGAACTCCAGGACGTCCTGGTCTACAATAACCCCGAGGACAACAACAACCCCAAGGTCAGAGTGGTCCCTGCAGGAAGGGGTAGACAGATCGTGGACGCCCACAAGATGGAGGCGCGTAAGAAGACCCAGACCAGGAACATGTTCTTCATGCTGATCATGATGGGCCTCCTCGTCTACGCCTACTACACGGGCCAGCTCCTCTTCGGGATCATAGCCGCAGCCCTGATATTCCTCTCCATGCGGTACCTCATCCCCAAGGACGACACCCTGGTGCCGAAGCTCCTCGTGGACAACAGCAAACAGAAGAAGGCTCCTTACGTCGACGCCACGGGAGCCCACGCAGGAGCCCTCCTCGGCGACGTTCGGCATGACCCCTTCCAATCCGGCGGTCTTGAGACCCCCAGCCACGACAGGGTCGAGTGCGGCGCCATCCACAGGGCCCACAAGGGCGTCCTCTTCATCGACGAGGTCAACACCCTGAGGCTCGAGTCTCAGCAGAGCCTCCTCACCTCCCTGCAAGAGGGCGAGTACCCCATAACCGGCCAGTCCGAGCGCTCCTCTGGAGCCCTCGTCAGAACCGATCCCGTACCTTGCGACTTCGTCATGATCGCCGCAGGAAACCTCGACGCCATGGGCGGGATGCACCCCGCTCTTCGGTCTCGGATCAAGGGGTACGGCTACGAGGTCTACATGAGGGACACCATGGACGACACCGTCGAGAACCGGGAGAAGCTGGTTCGGTTCGTCGCCCAGGAGGTTATCCGGGACGGGAAGATTCCTCACTTCACCAGGGACGCCGTGGCCGAGATCATAAGAGAGGCGAAGAGAAGGGCCGGAAGGAAGGGCCACCTCACTCTCCTTCTGAGAGACCTCGGCGGCCTGATCAGGGTGGCAGGCGACGTCGCTCGCTCAGAGGGTGCAGCCCTCACCGATACGAGGCACGTCCTCGAGGCGAAGAAGATGGCCCGGTCCGTCGAGCAGCAGCTCGCCGACATGTACCTGGAGCGGAGGAAGGACTACTCCATGTTCAAGAACGCCGGCGCCGAGATCGGCAGGGTCAACGGCCTCGCCGTCGTCGGCGACTCGGGTATAGTCCTCCCCATAATGGCCGAGGTGACGCCCGCCCAGTCGAAGGAGGAGGGGAAGGTGATCGCCACCGGAAGGCTCCAGGAGATCGCAAAAGAGGCGGTCCAGAACGTCTCGGCCCTGATAAAGAAGTTCCTCGGCGAGGACATCACCAACAAAGACGTTCACATCCAGTTCATAGGAACCTACGAAGGGGTCGAGGGAGACAGCGCCTCGATATCGATAGCAACGGCTGTGATATCTGCTCTTGAAAGCGTCCCCATAAAGCAGAACATAGCCATGACCGGCTCCCTCTCGGTGAGGGGCGACGTCCTCCCCGTCGGCGGTGTCACCCAGAAGATCGAGGCCGCGGCCCAGGCCGGGATCACCACAGTCCTGATCCCCAAGTCCAACGAGGGGGACGTTCTCATCGACGATACCTTCAAAGACAGGATCAAGATCATCCCCGTCACCTCCATCAGCGAGGTCTTCGAGTACAGCTTCTCGGGCCAAAAGCCGAAGCTTCTGGAGAAGCTGAAGAAGTTTGCTGCGGAGAAGAAGCTCGGGATAATCCTCCCCGAGCCGATATCTAACCCCAGCAAAAGCCTGTAGAGAGGGGCGAGTCCCCCCTCTTCGGACCATTTTATAGCATTATTTTCAGCGTTGGTTATTTATATTATTTTATTCAACTGCGGATTACAGACAAGGTTAAGTCATACCAACGCTTCGAAGGCTTGGAGAGGTACTTCAGATGGACGAGTTTCACGATCTGCGGGTGCTGAGGGGCAGGACCACCAGGATAGTCCTGGACAACGGGGAGCTGGACGAGATATCGGAGAGCTTCTTTGCGGGGGCCGCCATCAGGGCCCTCTCGGGAGGGGCCTGGGGATTCGTCCAGACCGAGAGCCTCGACGACCTCCCCGGCGATCTGGCGACGGCAAAACGGGCCGCCCGGAAGATAGGCCGAGACGAGCGGCTGGATCTGGCGCCCTCACTACCCGGAAAGAGCGAGAAGATCCGGGTGAAGAAAAACCCCGGCGACCTGTCGCTGGAGGAGAAGGTCGGGCTGATTCGGGAGGTAGAAGACGCAGCCAAGGTGAACGGGGTATCCAGCACCCAGGCGGTCTATAACGAGGTCGTGGTGAAGACGAGCTACACCAGCTCCGACGGCAGGGACCTCGAATATGAGACGACGAGGGTCGGCTTCTACATCACCGCCGTCGCCAGCCGGGCGGGGCTTTATCAGGCCGGGATGGAGAGCAGGGCCGGAACCTGTGGCCTTGAGCTCTTCGATGAGGTCGATGCGGTGGGCCTCGCCCGGCGGGCGGGAGAGACCGCCGTCGCCCTCCTGGACGCCAAGGCTCCCGGAGGCGGCGGCTATCCCGTAGTCGTCGACCAGGAGCTGGGGGGCGTCTTCGTCCACGAGGCCGTTGGCCACGCCGTCGAGGCGGACATAGTCCTGGAAGGGGGATCGATCCTGGAGGGGAAGATCGGCGAGCGGATCGGCTCGGACCTGGTGACGGTGAAGGACGATCCGAGCCTCCCTCTCTACGGCCACTATCCCTTCGACGACGAGGGGTCCAAATCATGTGAGACGGTCCTCGTCGAAGACGGCGTCCTTAGGTCCTACCTTCACTCGCGGGAGACGGCGGGCCGTTTGGGGGGGACCCCCAGGAACGCCCGGGCCCAGGGGAGCGCAAGGCCCGTGGTGAGGATGAGCAACACCTACATCGCCCCCGGAAAAGACGGCTGGAAGCTCTCCGAGATCCTGGAGGAGTTGAAGGACGGCGTCTACCTTTTGGGGAGCAGAGGCGGCCAGGTCTCCACCGCTGAGGGGGTATTCCAGTTCAACGCCAAGCGCGGCTACCTGGTGGAGGATGGAGAGGTGACCTCTCTTCTTCGGGACGTCTCCCTCTCGGGCCACATACTGGAGATCCTGGAGAGGGTGAAGGCCGTCGGGGACGACCTCTCGTTCAACAGCGGAAGGTGCGGAAAGTCCGGCCAGCTGGTGCCGGTCAGCGACGGCTCGCCCCACCTCCTCATCGAGGAGGCGACGGTCGGCGGGTCGGGGTGACGAGAAAAGGGTGAAGATGCTCAAAATGGCATATTAGGAGCCGATCTATTCATGCAGGCGATCGTTTTAGCAGCAGGCGAAGGGTCCAGAATGCGGCCGCTCACCTCTTCGCGGCCCAAGGTCATGCTTCCCGCAGGTGGAAAGCCCTTTCTTGAACATGTTGTCGAGAGAGCTTCCAAAGCCGGAATAACCGAGTTCGTCTTCATCGTAGGATATCGATCGGAATCCGTCATGGAGAGGTTCAAAGACGGTGGCGATCTCGGGACGAAGATCGAGTATGCGGTCCAAAAAGATCAACAAGGCACCGGCCACGCCCTTATGATGGCTGAAGAGATGGCAAAAGATGAGTTTCTGGTGCTCAACGGCGACGTTCTGACCGACGCGTCCTCTCTGAAGAGGATGGTGGATGCTGGCGGGCTCGCTGTGGCCGCAAAAAGGGTCTCAGACCCCTCAAGATACGGCGTCTTCGAGGTCGATGGTGGAGCGCTCAAGTCCGTTCAGGAGAAGAGCCGGTCGCCTCCATCGGATCTGGCCAACGCGGGAATATATCGTCTCGACGATAAGATCTTCGAAGTGCTGAGAGATGTCCCCGTCTCGGAGAGGGGCGAGTACGAGTTGACCGACGGCTTGAACGCCCTCGTATCGAGGGGAGAAGAGATTCGAGTGGCCGAGATAGAGGACTGGATCGAGATCGGCAGACCCTGGGACCTGTTGAACGCCAACGAAAAGCTGCTCAGTTTCGAGGAGCATTCCGTCTTGGGCGACGTGGAGCCGAACGCTGCCCTTTCCGGCAGAGTATCCGTCGGCGGCGGGACGAGGATAAGGTCCGGCTCTTATATCGAGGGACCGGTGGCGATAGGGGAGAACTGTGACATCGGGCCCAACTGTTTTATCAGGCCTTTTACGTGCATAGGAGATCACGTCCGCATAGGCAACGCCGTAGAGATCAAAAACAGCACGATCATGGATGATACGAACGTCGCCCACCTTAGCTATGTCGGAGATAGCATCATCGGGTCCAACTGCAACTTCGGAGCTGGAACGATAGTGGCAAATCTCCGTCACGATCGCGGAGATATCCGGTCCTTCATCAGGGGGGAGAGGGTGAACAGCGAAAGACATAAGCTCGGAGTGATAATGGGCGACGACGTCAAGACCGGGATCAACACCACGATATATCCAGGAACGGTGATAGATTCGGGTTACCG
>Ga0209203_1000279_pt1 | contig 45591 bp, 40 predicted proteins | sample AD_UKC109_MetaG_FD_184423 | JGI IMG/M metagenome (GOLD analysis project Ga0209203, IMG submission 184423) | Active sludge microbial communities of municipal wastewater-treating anaerobic digesters from Hong Kong - AD_UKC109_MetaG (SPAdes)... | ecosystem: Engineered > Bioreactor > Anaerobic >... | reverse complement strand
GTGAAGCAACATCTTCATATCAAATCTTTCTATGGCACTTCCGAGAATGCCGTTTATACTCAAATTTGGATTGCTGTCTGCGACTTCCTGTTGTTGGCTCTGGCCAGGAAACAGATGTGTATTGAGCAGTCTTTATATACTTTTTCTCAGACTGTAGGCTTTGTGCTGTTTGAGAAAATCCCTGTAAATCAATTGTTTAACAAATATCAAATTTCAACTCCCGTGGATGATTTTCCTAACTTATTCAGTTTCAGCGAATCTTAACGGGACACTAGTGTTTAAGGTTAAACAATATATGTATTACTGGTATGGGCGAAAGTAGATTAGCAGAACGTCAAAATAAGTCGTAATGAACAAAAAAGTTTCCTCGGGCAGGTAGCAAAAGGGAAATCTCGGCAGTCTCCCCTGGTGGGCACGTTCCGGAGCTGATCGGGTGCAAAATGCCGGGAAGCCCTCCCTCAGAGCTGAGAAGCAATGCCTCCAACTCGGCAAAAATGATTCCCCATATGGGCAAAAAATCCTATCTTTAATTACTCATTTACGACTATTGCTATGCACCAGCACCAACCGGAGGCTCTGATTTACATTGCGCCCGCCAACTATCATCCCGCCAACTACAAACCCGCCAACCAACCGGCAGCTGCGGAATACCGGCTTATTGCCGACCGTTCTCAAAAAGCCGGGATCCCTTTTGTCTATCTGCCCCATCTGCTTACTGACGTGCATTTTGCCCGGATCATGGATTACCACCATCCTTACCTTGGGACGGATTTTTTGCAAAAAAACCTGGCCTGCTCTGCCGAAAACCCTGTATTGGTATATATTTCTGCCGAGTTGGACCAGGTGCATCCTTACGCCCTGAGTGCTCCCTCGGAAAGAATTCCCCCGAAGCAGCTGTCAAAGCAGGTGGATGCCATTTTTGAACGCATTCTTTCCCTAAAAGCCGGGTTGTCGTACCGGATAAAGGAAAATTCCATAGAGTTTGCGGCCGTTGACGAACCTATTGCCGTTTTTGGCGTTGCAAACGATAATAAAGCGGATTTTGATTTTGAGAAAGAGGCATTCCGGCTGCCCAAAAACCTCAGGAAAAGCATTGAAGAAATTGAAGAGGCCGGGTATTTGCGCAAACTTATTGAATACCTGGAAGAAATCGATAAGAAGACCAGGAAATGCAGCCGGCTGAGAATAACCGGGGATCACCGGATCTACCTGATGGACTATGGCATGAAAGAAGTGAAAATGAGTCCGTTGCCAAAGGCATTGTTTCTGTTGTTTCTGAATCATCCGGAAGGGATCCTGTTCAAAGAACTGCCCGCTTACCGGGCGGAACTCATGAATATTTACAAGCAGCTTTCCCTGCGTGAAAATCCGGATGAAGCCGTGGAAAGCATCACAAGGATGACCAATCCGTACGACAACTCGGTGAATGAAAAATGTTCGCTCATACGGGCAGCTTTCCTGAAAGTGGTCGCCGATGATCTTGCCCAAAAGTATTATGTAACCGGTTTCAGAGGTGAACCTAAAAAAATTCTCCTGAACAGAGAGCTGGTGATAAGGGAATAGTAAACCGCGATCCTGTAATCCGACCGCAAGGCTTGTGAATCTTCCCAGGACATTCTTCGTAACCCTAATTTTGTGTCACGAACAATTTTAAAGGTTACTATTATGAAAGAAAATTATCTTAAAATCATTTTTGTTATTGATGAGAGCGGATCCATGTCGGGTACGGAAACGGATGTCGTTGGGGGTTTCAATCGTTTTATAGAACAACAAAAAAAAGCGGAATACGGAAAGATCACCGTGTCCCTGTACAAATTCAACAATGTTTGGGACAGGGTTGTGAGCGATCTCCCAATTGATGAAATCCGGCCGTTGACAAGCAAAGATTACACTCCCGGCGGACTCACCGCTCTGTATGACACCATCGGCAATGCCATCCGGGATATGCAAAACCGGACGCATTTTACAGACCCGGAACACCAGGCATCCATGGTGATTATGGTCGTTATCACCGATGGCCAGGAAAACGCCTCCTACGAATACGATGCCCAAAAAGTAAAAAATATGATCGGGGAATTGGAGCAAACCCAAAAATGGCAATTCATCTACCTGGGAACTGATCTGGAGAATTTTACCGATGCCGATACCCTCGGCCTCAATTACAAGGTTTCATCAAAAAAAGCGGATTTGAAAGAGAAATTTGACGTGATCGCAGAACATTCTATTAAAATCATGGCAGCGGAACCGAATGAAGACAAATACAAATTGATGAAAGATTTCGTTGATGATCTTAAAAAAGATGGGAGGTGACTTCCACCCAAAGTGTTAGTTCAACAAATCTTGTAATATATTTAACAACTTATTGCGAATGAACTGCAGAAGACGTAATTTTACCTTACTTTTTCTCTGTCAGTCAAATGGATTTGTATCACTTACATCATCGGTATAATTGCTTTTATAGACTGAGCAATTGATCCCTTGGAAGGATCAATAATTATTGCGGGTGGTAATACGCGGATTTGGCGGCATTAACAAGTAATATTAACAGAAAAAATCAATGAATAAGATCATCCCATTCCAGACCATCGATTGGTCAACCATTCCCAAGACTGAACATAAAGGAGAAACCGGCATGGCTTATTGGAAGACCTTGCAATTTGAAGGACTGAGAATAAGATTGGTAGAGTATTCTAAAGGTTATGTGGCAGACCACTGGTGCAAGAAAGGACACATTGTCCATTGCCTGGAGGGCGATTTTGTGAGTGAGCTCAGCGATGGCCGGCAATTCATCCTGACAAAGGGAATGACATACGTGGTCTCGGATGAGCTGAGTTCCCACCGTTCAACAACAGTTGACGGTGTGAAATTATTGATCATCGATGGCGATTTCCGTAAATTGGTAAACGATTAATTACTACCTGCATACAGCACACCTGCGAACTCCTGTCAGATGGTTTTTTTACGGATTATTGTTATTTCTTCCATTCTTTATTGGATGTGAGATATATGATAGCTATGAAAGAACTACCTTTTTCCCAATAAAAGAATAAATTCCGGAAACGATTCCTCACAAACAAAAGGGGATAACATACATTTTGACTCAGAAGGCTTACGTGAAATGGGCAAAAGATTTGCCGAGATTTATTTACATTTGCTATAGATGCATTAACCTCTGAAATCCAAGCTTTAATAACAGAATATATACCGCAAACTATGCAACCAGAAACCCCACGACACCTCCTACGGGATCCGGATCAAAAGCCCTGTGAGGCCCTGTTCAGAAGCATCCTGACCCCCACCCTTTTCCGCGTCATGGAAAAGATCCTCCGGTCACTTGCCGATGCGGGCATTGACCTGGAGTGGCGGTACTATAAAGACGGGAACGCCTGGCTGGGGAAAGCCACGTACAGGAAAAAAACAGTCGTCTGGATCTCCCTCTGGGACACCCTGCTCAAAGCCGGCTTTTATTTTTCCCAAACAACCCGCCCCGCAGTGCTTGAATTACCCCTTTCCCCCGAAATAATAACCCTTTTTGCCGAGGCAAAGCCCGTCGGGAAACTCATCCCCCTGACCCTTGACATCCAGGACGAGACCTCCCTCCCCGACTTCATCACCCTGATCAACCATAAAAAATCCTTATCCTGAACCCACCCCGGATGAAAGAACCGGAAATTTTCTGGATATGTACGCAATAATACCTGCAACAACGATCCTGATGCGGACGAAAATTGATAGTCCGAACGTCAAAACGTGACGTAAAGAACATAAAAGCCTCAGGGACAAATAGCAAAAGGGAAAACTCGGCGCACTCCTCCATTTACCGTTGCTATTTGCCCCTGAAGACCCACCAGGTACGAAAACCAGCCAAAAGTGTGCCTGGTGGGGCTGTTTTCAAGTCCACCAGGTACGAAAAAACCCTAAAAGTGCGCCTGGTCATGCTGGTCAAAAATTGAAAATTTCTTCAAATATCACATTTACAGCTCTTTACAAAATTTACCATTGACCTGCCAGAAGCACCAGGTACGAAAACCAGCCAAAAGTGCGCCTGGTGGGGCTGTTTTCAAGTCCACCAGGTACGAAAACCAGCCAAAAGTGCGCCTGGTGGGGCTGTTTTAGAGTCGACCAAGGGCAAAAACCCCACAAAACCGCCCCTGGTGGGTACGGTTCATGGCTCACTTCACCCTCTCATACCTGTTTGCTTCAAAATACGCTTAGTGAGTATCCGTCAAAGATGACCTTCACTTTCGCTCCCATGTTTGCTTCAAAAGAGGTAGATGTCAATGTTTCTCCGTTTCTTCCGGCAAAGACGATAATTGTTGCAGGATTCTCAAGAGGCTTAACGGTCACTGTACGATTTAATCCGGGATTGACTCTGTTCGACGGATCAATACTTTCCGTATTATCAACCCATAAATGAACAGGGTCCATAGAATTGTTCATTAATTTGATTTCAATATAAGCATCGTTCCTCAAACCTTCACATCCACTGATCCCAAGCAGGATCACAAACATTGCCAAAGATCTAATTAAGGTCTTCATAGGTTCATAGATTAAAAAGAAAAAAAAATTAATTGATTAAATGAGTTAAGGCTCTATCATTGAGTATTTAAAGATATATATTTTTTTAATACGAGATATCTGCACGATGCCAAAAAAAATCCGATTTATATTTATATTTGAAAGGCAGTGTTTTAGCTGCCACAACCAAAACCTAAGCCTCATGAAAAAAACCTTCCTGATCCTCACCCTCCTGATAGCAGCATACAGCTGCACGCAAAAGCCACAGACGCAGATCGCTCCGTGGATTCCCTACGACCAGGCCGCCCAGCTGGCCGAAAACGCGGACCACGACTCGGCAAGGATGCGCTTCAGGCTCATCCAGTCGCAGGTGCGTGACAAGAACCACATGCTGGCGACCATCTCGGCCCAATTGAAAGACTTTTCACCGGAAGATTATCAAAGGCTCACACCGCTGATCCTGGAGCAGAGCATTCCGGTGGTGCAGGGGCACATCCGCGAGAGCAAACTCACATACAAAGAGCTCACCCAGTGGTTTTTATACAGGATTGCACTGTACGAGAACGACCGGAACACGATGCTCAATGCGGTCGTCGCCATCAATCCCACGGCGGTTGAAGAAGCCCGCCAAAAGGACAAAAAACGTTCAGAGCAAAACCATCCCATCTACGGTATGCCGATCCTGGTGAAAGACAATATAAATGTGGGCGGGATGCCCACCTCGGCAGGGTCCCATCTGCTTAAAGACAACGTGGCACCCGATGCAGAGATCATCCGGAACATCAAAGAGCGCGGGGGAATCATCCTGGGAAAAACCAACCTGAGCGAATGGGCTAATTACCTGTTTACCGGCGGGCCCAACGGTTTCAGCGCGGTGGGCGGTCAGACACTCAATGCCTACGGACGCAGGATCTATGATACCGGAGGCTCCAGCTCGGGCAGTGGCGTGGCGATGGCGGCCAATTTTGCGATGGCGGCCATCGGCACCGAGACCTCGGGCTCCATCCTTTCCCCTTCCGGAAAAAGCTCGCTGGTGGGCCTCAAACCCACTGTGGGTCTGCTGAGTACCAGCGGCATCATTCCTTTGTCGAGCACCCTGGACACCCCCGGCCCCATGACCCGCTGCGTGGTGGACAATGCGATCCTCCTTTCTGCAATGGGTGGCGGCGATCTGAATGGCGGTCATCCGGACCTTGAATCATTGAAAACCGCGTCTCTGGAGGGCGTGCGCTTTGGGGTGATCAAACCGTTTCTGGCCGATTCCCTTTACAGGCTTGCTGTGGAGAAGATCGTGGCACTGGGCGGAACGGTGGTGGAATTTGACCCGGTAGCGGTGGATCTGAGCGGCTTTGGTGATCTGCTGAGTGCAGATATGAAAGTGGATCTGCCGAGGTACCTGGAGGAATTTGCCGAGTCAACTGTTTTGGCCCGGAGTATACCGGACATAATTGCTTATAACCGGGAAGACTCACTCATCAGGATCCCCTACGGGCAAGCCATTTTCGAAGAGATGGCCCGAGTCAGCCTCACTTCCGGGGAATTGGCCGCGCTCAGGGAGCGGCTGCAAAGCGAAGGAAGGCGGTATTTTGACACGCCCATGGAGCAGCACCGGCTGGATGCGATCCTGTCCATAGACAACATGAATGCCGGCCAGGCCGCCGTGGCAAAATACCCCTGCATCACAGTCCCTATGGGTTGCAACAAAGCCGGCCCCACAGGCATCACCTTCATCGCAAAATCCAACCGGGAAGCATTCCTGCTGCGGATAGCCTATGCCTTTGAACAAGCCACCCGGGCGCGAAAACTGCCGGAATAATGGCGCAGCAAACTCCATTTGTGGCGCACCTTTGCGGGTCTGTGGCGCAGCAATGTGGGTTTGTGGCGCACCAAACTCCATTTGTGGCGCATCTGTGGCGCATCCAATGTAACTTTTGTCTTGTTTCTGCGTCTATAGAAATATTTGAATAACTCTATTGTAAACAAAACCAAAAATCAACAGATCAGAAACCATGATAAGACAAGTAAAGCATGTCCTTGCTGCAGCGTTTTTATTTATTGCCATTTTTCCGTTATACAGCCAGGCAAAGTATACATTCAACAATGAAAATGACACATCTTCCATATTTGCCTATTGGTACAATTGCAAACCGGATTCTGTAAGAATAGAGGCATTGAACCTTACAGAGTATTTCCATTCTACGCTCCAGGTATACGGGCCGGTTGTTGCCGATTTGTTTGAAGTGCAAGTGGACGTTTTCCTTCCGGGTAATGTGTTGGCTTACACCAATTCGTTCACGGTACCCCAAAAATCTGCTTCAAAAGACCCAGATTCGGAAGGCCCCAATTATTCAGTGGGTATAATTGACGATTCTTTCCGGATTATGGCCACTGTTGACCAGTTAAAAGCAAATCCCGAAATGATAAAAGTATCCATTCATGCTTCCGGCAAAAGTCTTGAAAAAACCATCTGGCCTGTTTACCACAAAATATATGGCTATATGACCGACTTCCAGAATAAGCCCCTGAAATCATACATACTCGTTCAGCCAGATGGCTTTGAAGACGCATCCTTTGTTTGGAGTGATAAAAACGGGTATTATGAAATAAGTCTGCCGGAAAGGATTTACAATACTTTCTATGTTAACGACGGCAACTATAAATCAACCACACTGGAAGCATGGTCCTGGCATATGATTGTTGATAAAGACCAGAGACTCGATTACAAAATAGGAACCGACGAGGTTTATAATTTAAACGTCTGGCTGAACAATGGCGGATTCGACACCATGTTTATTTCGTTCAGGCCTATGGTATTAACAGACATAGACAATAGGGGTCAATCTAAAAGCTTGTCAATCAAAGACAAAACATACAATCACCTTGATATTGCTCCCCGTTTGGATGCAAAGGATTTGAGCATTACCATTAACGGTGAAGAAACTGAGATTTATTCATTGCAGGAATATTATGAAACGGGAAAAGATGATGCAATGAATGCTTATCTTGTTCAGGTACGCCGGACAAATCACTCTTTCAAGAAGCAAACCATACGGGTTGAATACAACAAATGCGTGGAAATCAACGGTAAGAAAGTAATGGAGAATAGTATGGGCTACTTTCAGTTTTACGACACTTGTTGCGGAAAGTAGTATTATTTAAAAAATCTCTAATTTTACCACATGAAACGATTTTCTTTGTTATTAGTAGCTCTTACGCTGGGGGCAACACTTTTTGCCCAAAATGGATTCCTGGACAAACCCCGTGTAGATGAGCGGGTTGAATTAATCAGTATTGTATACCGGCTGTCAGGTGCCCGGGAATATAATCACAACATGTATGCGTCTTATGTAGATAAGATCCACAAACATTACGATCCTTACAAGGACCACGAACTGATTGATTTTGTGAAACAATTGCGTGAAACCAATGGCGTGTCTTATGATTCACCCATGTTCATGGCCATATCCCTGGACGATAACCTGGATCCGCTGGTGCCCTTTACCGGCAACATCCCCGAACCCAGATGGGGTCGCGATAATGCATTGGAATTCGTTCGTTTGCTCAAGGATTTCTACCGGGAGACCAACAGCGCCGAGTTCTTCCGCTCCAATGAACAAACCTACCAACTGGCATCAGATCGTTTTGCCCCGGTATATGAAAAAATGGACGCTGCCTGGTACCCGGCATTTTACGGGCAGGCTCCCGAAGAACAGTTCATTATCATAAACGCTTTGGGAAACGGTGGTAGCAACTACGGTCCGCAGATAAGATTACAGAACGGACAACGCATAGTCTATGCTGTCATGGGCACCTGGAAAACAGATCAGGAAGGTGATCCCCTCTATACGGCCGAAGAGTATTTTCCTACCCTGGTCCACGAGTTCAATCATTCATTTATCAACCACCTGATAGACAACAACCGGGAACTCTTTGCCGCCAGCGGTGAGAAAATATTTGAGATCGTAGGAAGCCTCATGCAACAACAAGCCTACGGTGCATGGCATATGGTGTTCAAGGAATCCCTGGTACGTGCGGCAGTCATCAAATACATGAAAGACCATGACTTCAGCCCTCAGGAAATCGCCAACGAAACCACAGCCCAATTGGCACGTGGTTTTTTCTGGATAGAAGACCTGGTCAAAGAACTGGACATTTACTCGCAACAAAGAGCCACCTACCCCACTCTGGAAAGCTACATGCCCCAAATGGCCAAAGCCTTTGAACAATAAGCCCAAAATATTGAACGATACAAAGAAACCTTCGATGCCAAAAGGCCCCGCATTGTTTCCTTTGCCGAGTTTTCCGACGGTGCCCAAAACGTGGATCCTGCCACCAAAACCATAACCGTGCATTTTGACCGGGAAATGGAGGGACAAGGTTATTCCCTGACATATGGTCCTAAAGGTCCGGAGCATTATCCCAAGATCGACAGCTTGCGTTATACAGATGACAAATGTTCTATCATTCTGGACGTACAACTGGAACCCGGCAAAGAATACGAAATGGTCTTCCTGGGACTGGCTTTCAAAAGCACCGACGGCATCCCCTTGGATAATTACACACTTGACTTCACAACCGGTCAGCAGGTGGCCGGCCAGCAGGTGGAACCTTCCGCGCCATTTTAAAAGATTTTTTCACAAATATCTGATATTAAAATTATTATAAATTTTCTCAATTATTTTGGCGCGGAAGGTTCCACCTCCTGGCCATACACACTTGACTTCAAAACCAGCGAATAAGCGAGCAGTGGAATCATCTGGCCCAAATGTTGTAAATTTGTATCCAAAATTGATACAATGCTACCCATCAAATATATTCTTTTTGACTTTGACGGCACCGTGGCCGATACCATTGATCTTGCCATAAATATATACAACCGGATAGCTCAGGAATACGATCGCGAGCCTTTGAGCCCTGAGGATAAGAAGATTATTGCCGGAGGCAGGGCCCAGGATATGCTCAAACTGTTTAACATGTCGCCTCAGAAACTGAGCATTATCATGCTTCGGATCAAAAAAGAGATTCACGAACATATGCCGGGATTACCACCTTTTGAAGGTATTCCCGAATCTGTCCGTGATATCAAGAACAAAGGCTACCAGCTGGCCATCATTACATCCAACTCCCGGTCTAACGTGAACCTTTTTCTTAAAAACAACGGAATGGATCAGGAATTTGATTTTGTATACAGCGGGAAAAGCATTTTTGGAAAAGACAAGGTTTTTAAACGGATGTTTCATAAAAAGGAAATATCTCCTGAGGAAGCAATCTACATTGGAGATGAAACGCGGGACATTGAAGCCTGCAAAAAAGTAGGCATCCCCATCATATCGGTAACCTGGGGCATGAATAACCCAAAAATCCTCTCTACCCTGAATCCTGACCAGATGGCCCACTCCCCGCAGGAAATCATCGGATGTATTGAAAAAATAATTACCTCCCGCTTGTAATGTACTAAACTGTATTGCAATTTTGCAGCACTACTCTGAATTGCGGTACCTTGTTGAGAACGTATTAGCAAAAATCCCACGTTCCTCCACAGAAACAGCCTTATATGTGGATGAGTAGCGGAAAAACGAAGGTTTGTCCACAGAAACAGCCTTATATGTGGATGAGTTGCGAAAAAACGAAGGTTTGTCCACAGAAACAGCCTTATATGTGGATGAGTTGCGAAAAAACGAAGGTTTGTCCACAGAAACAGCCTTATATGTGGATGAGTTGCGAAAAAACGAAGGTTTGTCCACAGAAACAGCCTTATATGTGGAGGAGTTGCGGAAAAACAAAGGTTTGTCCACAGAAACAGCCTTATATGTGGAGGAGTTGCGAAAAAACAAAGGTTTGTCCACAGAAACGGCCTTATATGTGGATGAGTTGCGGAAAAACAAAGGTTTGTCCACAGAAACAGCCTTATATGTGGATGAATGCCGTTGCAGAAAGCCAACTGTTGTGACAGCACAAATAAAAGGGAGCCTCGGCGTACCTTAAAGCTCCCTTTTATTTGTGCTGCTGCAACCGCTCTTTAATGATAAAGTTCCTTGTACCGCAGCAGGGCATCGTCCAGGATTTCCATGGCTTTGGTCCTGTCTGAAAAGTCTTCCACCAGTACGTCTTTTTCTTCCAGACGTTTATATTCCTCAAAGAATTGTTTGAGCTCGGAATCGAAGATGGGCGGCATGTCTTTGATCTTGTCTATGTGGCTCACGCTCTTGTCGTGACTGGCAACGGCAATGAGCTTGTCATCTGCCTTGCCCTGGTCCACCATCTGCATCACCCCTATGATCTTGACCCGTACAATGCATAGCGGTTGGATGGCTATTTGAGAAAGTACCAGAACATCCAACGGGTCGTCATCTTTGGCATAGGTCCGGGGGATGAATCCGTAATTGGCGGGATAATATACGGCCGAGTACAAAACGCGATCCAGGCGTAACAACCCGGTTTCCTTGTCCAGTTCGTACTTTGCACGGCCTCCGTTGCTGATCTCTATGATCGCATTTACCTGGAACCCTTCCAGATTGGGTTCAACGCTGTGCCAGGGATTATGTACTTTCATCATTAAATCCGGATTAGGTTTATAGGCTTAAAGTTATCATTTTTTCGTACAAATAGGAAAACTATGTGAACATATACATAAACCTTTCTGTTTTATTACAGTCAAATTTGCATATGTGAAACCATTATACAATATCCTATGAAAAAAATAATGCTCACCCAATTCATCATGTGTGTTGTTCTGAGTGGTCACCTGCTTACAGCACAAAGCATGAATGATTCACTGGCAACTTTCATCCGGAATGAAGCTTTATCCCCCGACGACTACGTTATAGAAAAATTCAGGACACACGATGTGATATTGCTTGGAGAACATCACCTGATCAAACAAAACCTGCTGTTTGTACAGGATCTGATTCCAAAACTCTATAAGAACGGTATCCGTAACCTGGGAATGGAATTCGGAGCCAATGAGGTACAAGACAAACTGGACAGCCTGGTCAATGCCCCGGAATACGATCAGGTTCTTGCACAGGAGATCATGTTCACCTACAATTGCACCTGGGGATACCACGAGTATATAAATGTTTATAAAGCCGCCTGGAAACTGAACCGTTCGCTTCCGAAAGACGCTCCAAAATTCAGGATACTCAATTTGAGCTACATTTTCAGATGGGACAACTATACGCCCGGACCGCGTAATCCGGAAAATATGCTAAGTGTTTTCACCAAAGGAACCGTCGATAAATTCAGAGCAGAGACCATAGAAAAAGAAGTGATCCAAAAGGGCGAAAAAGTCCTTGCCCTTGTAGGCACTACCCATGCCTTTACAAAATACGGTTCACCCTACTTCAAATACAACGGGGATAATTTCTGCGACTACGACCATGACTGGCTGGGAGGCCGCTTGTACCGGAAATACCCCGGCCGTGTGTTCAATATCATGTTGCACCAGGCATTCAATAAGAAAGACGGTGATGTATATATCCAGATATCACCTCTTGAAGGCTTATTGGAAGAAATCATGGCACTCAACAACAACAAAGCGGTTGGATTTGACCTGATGGATTCACCCATGGGACGGCAGCCGGATAATAGCATATACAGCACCTGTTACCAGGATTTCACCCTGGGACAGCTCTTTGACGGCTACATATTCCTCCAACCTCTCAATCAGTTGGAAGGCTGCACCCCCATCAAAGACTTCGTTAATGAACGTAACATAGAAGAAGCTATCCGTCAATTCCCCGATCCCGATTGGCATGCCCCTGTTAAAACTCTGGAAGATATGGTCCGATTCATAGAAGATAACCCCAAAACAATGGTCAGGGGCTATGAATCTCTTTGAATTAGCAAAACCTTTACAAATTAAATATATGAAAAAATTAACCGTATTGTTCTTTCTGTTGACCGCCCTGGTCAGCACATCCACTGCGCAGGAATTGCGCAATTTCTCATTTGGCCGGGAACCTATTGTATCCCCGCAGATAACAGAAAACCAGGTGACTTTCCGCCTGTTGGCACCAAAAGCCTATGAGGTTCGTCTGTACGGATCCTGGAACGCAGACTACCGCTCTACGCTGGCCATGTCAAGAGACACTTCCGGTGTATGGTCAGCTACCATTCCGTTGCCGGATCCCGAAATTTACACCTACAGTTTCATTGTGGACGGTGTAAGCATGAACGACCCTACCAATGTGTTGATGCAACGCGACGGAACCCGTTATTTAAGCATGTTGCTGGTTGAAGGCGGCATATCTGAATACTACAAAGAGGCAACTCAAAGGGGCAATCTGAAATCCGTCTGGTACGATTCCCCCACCATAGGGATCCAACGCAGGATGACCGTTTACACACCTTACGGTTACGAAACCAATCCCCGGAAGAAATACCCGGTATTGTACCTCTTGCACGGTGCCGGCGGTGATGAAGAAGCCTGGAGCAGCATGGGCCGTGCCCGCCAGATCCTGGACAATATGATTGAAAAAGGAGAAGCCGAGCCCATGATCGTAGTCATGCCCAACGGAAATCCCTGGCAACAGGCCGCCAAAACGCTGATGTTACCGGAAAAAGAATTCCAATGGGGTGATCCCTCCACAGCCAACCTTTACGTGAATTCATTGGTAAAAGACATCATTCCGTACGTAGAAAAGCATTTCCGCACCATAAACAAACCGGAAAGCCGCGCCGTAGCCGGTTTATCCATGGGCGGCGGACACACCATGTCTGTAAGCAACCTCTACCCGGGAATGTTCGGCTACATTTGTCCTTTAAGTATGGGAATCCGTGACGGCCAGGAAATTGACACCGAATTGCAGGCCATCAAAAAAGCCGGTTACAAACTCTACTGGGTTGGTTGCGGAGACCAGGATTTCCTGTTTGAATCTGCCAATGCCTTGCACCAGGCACTGGAACGCAACGGACTGGAACACACCTACTACGTGAGCGGTGGCGGTCACACCTGGCCCAACTGGAGGACCTACCTGACCATTTTCGGAAAACTGCTTTTCAAGTAAATAAGAATCCCTCCGGAAATCTTTGCAACGTATTTCGGAACAACAGCTTATCCTGGAACAACAGCTTATTTTGGAACAACAGGGGATTCTTTGATCATTGGTCAAAGAATCCCATTCCGTCCAGCATTTCAATCAATTTCAAAGAGTACCCTTCATCGGCAAGCGGCCAGCGTACATCGTTGCGGTAAAGCAATAACGTGGTATAGCTGTTGTCATCCGGGACGGGTACTTTTTCTGTATCCGTACCGTAATGCAGCAGCCCGCCCAGGTATTCGCTCTTGGCGGAATCCTGCATCATTTCCTTGAAGTGTTCGTTAAAACGTTCATCCGAAACCAGCTCTATATCAAAGCCATAGTCTTTCATGGCATATACCAGGTTGGCCATGTTCAGCCGGTAATTGTTGTAGGCATGCAATACGACCACCTCTGAAGGCGTTTTGGAAAGCACATGCACGGCACGGGCCACGCAGTCTATGGGAGACACCTCGGCAGGGGCTATCAGCCCGCTCAGCGGGAACATCCCCAGCACATGGTAGCTGCGCAGGGTATTGATAAACGCATTGCTATGGAAATTGATCTGGAATTCCCCGTCGGAGTGGCGTCCCATGAGGTTTCCCACCCGCATGACCTTCCCGTCCATCCCCTCGGCAATGGCTTGCAAAACGACCCTTTCCGAAAGGAATTTGCTCCGAACATACTGGTTGTCTATATCCTGCCCCATATACAACACACTTTCGTCCAGAACATCCGTGTTTGCCGAGTCTTTTGGACGCATGCCGCTCACACTGACCGTGGAAACGTGGATCAGCCGTGCATTGTCGCTGCGGCAGAAATCCACCAGGTTGGAAACGCCTTCCACATTGATCTTTTCCAATTCATCCCCGGCGGCATAATGCTTCACCACCGCAGCACAGTTGTATACGGTCCCGATTCCCATTCCCTTCAGGGATTCCAGCGTTCCGGGGTTGGTGATGTCTCCGTCCACGGGAATGATACGTTTGCCAAACAGATCTTCGTACGTATCTGAAAAATAATACATCAATTGCGATTTCAACCGCCTTTCCGGGGTCACAACCCCTTTGGCGCGGACCATGCAATAAATAACGTTATCTTCCTCTTCTATAAGTTGTTTCAACAAGTGTATACCCAGATAACCGGTGGCCCCGGTCAGGAGTGCATCCCCCACATTGCGCGGGGTGTAACCGTCCCAGAGTAGCGGTTTTGCCTTGCCCAGCAGCTTGTCAATGGCCGAGTAATCGTAATCCCCGATCCCTTTCTTCGCCTGACTTTCCTTTTCTTTTTCTTTTGCCCCTGCGGATTCGGTCAGGAATGCCGCAATGGCCTTGGGCGTTTTGTGTTGGAACAGATCTCCGTATTTGATGTCGTGGCCCAGGTTGATGATGCGGATGATGGCCTTGATGGCAGACATGGAAGTACCTCCAATGTGGAAGAAATCGTCCAGAATTCCTACTTGTTCCAATTGCAGGATGTCTGCGTAGATCTTGCACAGGTCTTCTTCCAGCTTATTTGCCGGGGCCACGTAAGGATGCTCCCGTATCATTTCCGGCAAGGGCAGCAGTTTCCGGTTGACCTTTCCGTTGGGTGTCAGCGGGAAGGTTTTCATTTCCACAAAGGCCGAGGGAACCATATATTCGGTCAGCGAAGCGCTCAGGTATGCTTTCAGCTCTTCAGGATCCACTTTCCCGAAAGGTTCCACCACGTAATACCCTACCAGCTGTTGGGCTCCCCCGAATTCCCTGACATCGGCTACCGCGGAAGCAATGCCTTTGTATTTGGCCATAAGGGTTTCAATCTCGCCCAGTTCAATACGGAATCCGCGCAATTTGATCTGGCTGTCTATACGGCCCATGTATTCTATCTCTCCTTTTCCATTCCAGCGTACAAGATCCCCGGTGCGGTACAGAATAGCATCGTCTTCCGATTGGGCATAGGGATTCGGAATGAAACGCTCCCCGGTCAGGTCTTCCCTTTTCCAGTATCCCAGTGCCGTCTGACGGCCTGCCAGGCACAATTCTCCGGGTATGCCGGGAGGCAACAATTGCTGTCGGGAATCCAGCACGTAAGACCAGGTGTTGGGAACGGGTTTCCCGATGGGTATATTTTCGGTGTCTTTGTCCTGGTCTACTTTGTGGTAACTGGAACATACGGTAAATTCGGTAGGACCGTAACCGTTGATTATTTGTACGTTACGCTTCTTTACCGGAACCATTTTCTCACCACCCATGATAATGTACCTCAGAGGCAGTTCAAACTGGTTGACCATTTCCAATCCAAATTGGGTACTGAACGTTCCCCCGGTGATGTGGTTGTCAACCGTGTATTGGTACAATTCCATCATATTCTGACGGATGTCCTCGTACAAAATATGTACCGATGCTCCCCCGGCCAGCGGGCAGAACAGATCGTCCACCGAGGCATCAAAGCTGAAACTGGGATGACAAACGTTGGCATCCTGCGGGGTGATTTCCAGGTCGTGCAACTGCCAGTGAACTTTGGCTGCCAGTGAGAGGTGACGGATCATCACTCCCTTGGGCTTGCCGGTTGAACCGGAGGTGTAAATCATATAGGCAATATCTTCCGGTTTAGGAGGCTGCACGCTCAAGGTGCGTTTTTTTTCAAAGTCAAATTCATCTATGAAAAGGACGCTGTCCACATGAAAATCACCTTCCTTCTTTTTGGATTCATAGATTTTCCTTTCTGTGATCAGCACTTTGGATTCACTGTTTTCCAGCATATAAAGCAACCGGTCGTTGGGGTATTCACTGTCCATGGGAACGTATGCCCCGCCGGCTTTCTGAATGGCTACTATACTGACCACGTATTCTTTGCGACGGGACATCATCACTGCCACAAAAGCACCCGGAACCACCCCCATGGCAGCAAGTTCTGCCGCCAGGCGGTCTGAATACCGGTCCAGGGTTTCGTATGCAAGGGATCCGTTCTTGTCTGCCACGGCTTTGTTTTGCGGATATTTGCGGGCATTTTCCCGGAACAGGTCAATAAAGGTTTTGGATGTATCGTACGGCAAACGTACACCTTGCGAAAAGTCCAGTACCTGTTGCCTTACGGCCGGTTCCATAAGTGTGAGTCCCGTAGTCAGCGTATCCGGATGCAAGGCAGCATCAGAGGCTATGTTTTTATACAGTTCCGCAAAACGCACCACGTCTTCCCGGGCGTATTTACCGGCATCGTATTGTACGGATAAACTGTAACCGGTGCCTGCGGGCTCTACCACCACTCCAAAAGGAAATTTAGCCGCTTCCAGGTCCAGGTATATGATATCCAGGAGCTTGTTGTCCACGCTCATTTCAATGCCCAATCCTCCTTCGTACACGTAATTGATCTGGGGCACAATCCCGTATTTATCCACCATTTTGGTGAACGGAAAGATCTCGTGTTCCATGGTGCTGAACATCTGTTCCTGAGTGTCTTTGGCAAATTCAATGAAAGGCCGGGGTCTCATATCCGTTTTCACGGGCAGTGTTTTAACAAACATCCCCACGGTCCGGGCCAATTGCGAATCGGCCCTTCCGCCGGAAGAAACGGTCAATACTACCTGTTCTTCGCGCGTATAGCGCTGTACGGTTTGTGACAAGGCGGAAAGGAAAAATGTATTGGCGGTCAGGCCGTAATCCCGGCAGAAGGCATTGATGACCTCTCCTGGAACGGTTTGGCTGTAATCTCCGGTTTCCTTTCCTTCCGGCACTTTGGGCGAAGGCGGGATCACGGACATGGTGCACTCGCCCCCGGTCAGGGCATTAAAATATTCTTCGGCCTGCCGGTATGCGGGGGATTGCAGGGCTTCCTGCTCGTACAGGGATACATCGAAGGCAGTGACCAACTCGCCAAGAAGTTCTTTTCCTTCCAGGACTTGCTTCAAATCCTGCATGAAAATGCCCATGGAGGCACCGTCAAAGGCAATGTGGTGAAAATCCATGAGCAGGTATACGGAAGACTGCGTCGTGTATATTTCAAAGCGGTAAAGGTCGTCGTTGAACAGGTCAAAAGGCTGCACGAATTGCGTCATGACAGACTTCATCTTGTCTTCATCGGCACTATGTACCAGTATTTCAGTGGGCTGATTGTCACGGCGATGCTGCATGATTTCGCCTTTTTGGATTACCAGGCGTGTTTTCAGGTAACTGTGCGTTTCCATGACTTTTGCCAGGGCTTCTTTCAGGCGGGCAGGATCCGGTGTGTTGGGATCATCGCTGCGAATGGCTACCGGAATGTTGTATTGCAAGGCTTCCCGGGCTTTTTCCCAGTCATAGTAAATACCTTTCTGGGTTTCCGTCAGGGGGTAATATTCCTGTGCGGGATAGGTTTTGATCCCGGGTGCGGCAGGTTCTACACCTTCAGCAGTCAACTGGCGTGCAAGCAACCGTATGGTTTTGAGTTTCAAAATGTCTTTGGTAGGCAAATTGATGTCCTTTTTTTGTTTGACTACCACAGAAAAACGGATGGCCAGCAGCGAGGTCAGGCCTATGGACAACAAGTTGGTGGTTACCCCGAATTCATCTGTCTGCAGGATTTCGGCTACGATCGCAAAGAGGTCTTTTTCCATGATGGTTTGCGGAGGAATGATCTCTTTTAGTGTCAGGTGCGGGATGGGAAGTTTTTTGCGGTCCACCTTGCCGTTGGGAGTCATAGGGAAAGCCTTCAGTTTGAGTAAAGCCGAGGGGACCATGTAGTCCGTCAGGCTGGCGCGCAGATGTTCCAGCAGTGCTTCCTCGGAAATTTCCGCATCCCCTTCCGTTTGGTAATAGGCGCACAACTGTTGGGCTCCCCCGAATTCTTTCACATCGGCAACGGCGGATACAATGCCGGGGAATTTTGACAGCACGGTTTCAATTTCACCCAGTTCTATGCGGAATCCGCGCAATTTTACCTGGGTGTCTATACGTCCCAGGTATTCCAGAAGCCCGTCGTCGCGCCAGCGAACCAAATCCCCTGTACGGTATAGCTTCTGATTGATGGTCCCGGTTGCGTACGGATTGGGCAGGAAACGTTCTGCCGTGATATCTTCCCGCAACCAGTATCCCAGTGCAATCTGGGGTCCGGCCAGGCACAATTCTCCGGCTACACCGGCCGGGAGCAATTGCTGTTTGTCGTCAAGCACGTAAGACCAGGAATTGGGAACAGGTCGTCCTATGGGAATATTCCCGGTGTCTTTGTCCTGATCAAGTATGTGGTAATCGGAACATACGGTGAATTCGGTAGGTCCGTATCCGTTGATGATCTTCAGGTTTCTCTTTTTTACGGGGAACATTTTCTCACCGCCCACCAGCATGTATTTCATGGGAAGTTCAAACTGGTTGATCATTTCCAGTCCAAACTGGGTACTGAAGGTGCCACCGGTAATATGGTTTTGGATCATGTAATCGTACAGCATGACCATGTCCTGGCGCATTTCAGAAGGGATCACATGTACGCAGGCCCCGGCAGACAAAGGAGGGAATATATCGTGTACAGAGGCGTCAAAACTGAAACTGGCGTGGCAAATGTTGTTGTCCCCGGGAACAATATCCATGTCACCGGCATGTGCCGTGCTCATGGCCACCAGTCCCCGGTGGCTTATCATAACGCCTTTGGGCTTCCCGGTGGATCCCGATGTATAGATCATGTAGGCCAGGTTATCCGGTCCGGGCAAATCGGTTACTTTTTCTACCGGTGCATCCAGATGTATGTCTTCCAGAAACAGCACGTTGTGGTGTTTAAAGTCTCCTTCTGCCTGCTTCTTGGCGTAAAGATCCTTTTCTGTAACCAATACCGCGGAACGGCTGTTTTCCATCATGTAAAGCAAACGGTCTATGGGGTATTCACTGTCCATGGGAACGTAAGCGGCCCGGGCTTTCTGGATCCCCAATACGGTTACCACGTATTCTTTCCGGCGGGACAGCACTACGGCCACAAAATCGTCCGGTTTAACCCCCATGGCAGTCAGTTTGCGGGCCATCACATCCGATTGCCTGTCCAGTTGTTCGTACGTCAAAGTTCCCGAAATGTCCTTTACCGCAGGGTTTTTTGGGTTTTTGGCAACCTGTTCCCGGAACAGGTCCGGGAAGGATAGCGTGTTGTCATAGTCCATTGCGGTGCCCCGGGCAAATTCCAGCACTTTTTCCTTTTCTGCGGGATTGACAATGGTGATTGCCGAGCAGGCGGTTTTCAGCGGGTCGGCGGCCAGTATCTCTTCCACCGAATTTTTGAGGGAAGCGGCAAAGATTTCCATGTACTCCCTGTCGTACAGAGCGTTGTTGTATTCGCAACGTATTTCAAAGTTATCCGGAAACTGGTATATGTAAATGCTCAGTTTGTCATGTGTTGATCCTTCGTGCAGGTATTCCATTCTGACATGTCCCTGAGGCATTTCAAAATATTCAAGGATTCCATTCTGATAGGTATAGGTCAGATCCATGGCTATACCAAAGTTGGTTACCATTTCTGAAAACGGATAGGTCTGGTGTGTCCAGAGCTCTTTCATACCGGTACGGATACCCTTCAGATAGGCTTCCAGTGTTTGCTTTGGATCTGTTTCCACTACTACGGGGAGTGTTTTGACAAACATACCCACGCTGTCCCGCACCCTTTCGTCAATCCGGCCGTTGTGGGCTGTGCAAAAGCAGAGTTTGTTTTCACGGGTGTAACGGTTCAGACAAATGCCCAGTGCCCCGGCAAAGAGGTTGTTGGGGGAAATTTCCAATCGTTTGCAATAATCGCTTATTTCCTGATAATCAATATATGCAGAGACCTTATCCAATGTACCGGCCGCTTCTTCGGAACGGTTCAGAATGGGAAGTTTTGCAGGAGTGACTCCGGAAAGTTTTTCGTTAAAATAATCCGCATCCCTCTTGTATTCTTCTCCGTGCATACGTTCGGTTTCCAACAGGGCAAAATCACCGCAGGTAAAGGATTCTTCATTAAGTTCTTCCCCGTTATAGGCTTTTACCAGGTCCCTGTGGAATACCGTGCAGGAAGATCCGTCGTATGCAATATGATGAATATCCAGGAATACATAAATCTTACCCGGTGTTTTATATATTTCTATGCGGTACAGGGGCTCTCCGGACAAGAGATCAAACGGCCTGATATTTTTAAGCAATTGTTCCCGGATCCCTTCTTCCTGAGTTTCGTATACGGGAATGTTGACCGGGTCTTCCTTTACAAAATACTGTACCACTTCCCCGTTGCCCAGCAATTTCAATTTCAGTTTCAGGAAAGGATGTGCCTCTACTACTTTTATAAAGGCTTCCTTTAGTTGTACGGCCTGTATCTTGAGGGGAAATTCGTATAGAAAGGGATTGTTGTACTGCGTCAGATCCTTGTCTTTCTGCCATTCGTAATACATGCCCTTTTGGGCATTTGTCAGGGGGTATGTTTGTTGCTGCATTGTCTGAGACTTATTATGTATTGATTGTTATTGTTTCCTGTGTAAAAGACACGGCTTTCCCCGCTTTTCATGTCCCGGGGATGGCAATCTATCCCGGTCCCGAGTGATTTGACGTAACTTTCCTTGCGGGTCCACATTTCTGTAAACCGTTGCGCTTCGCGGCCGGGTATTTCCGTTACCCAGTCGTATTCCTTTGGATTACAGATGTACCGGGCCATCTGGTTGTCGTAGGCAACTACTTTTTCAATATCTATGCCTACAGGATCCGGGGACAGTGCGCATACCACAGCCCCGGGGCAATGACTTATGTTAAAATGTATTCCGTTATAATTTGCCAGATAAGGCTTGTTGTTGGGACCGTATCCGAAAACAGGCAGTTGTGTAAACAAGCCTTCCCTTTTTAGGGCGTGGACCAGTAAGACATAAGCTGCCGCACATAATTTACGGTCGGCCAATCGCGTATAGCTCATCATTTTCTGAATGCGCTCCGAGGGCATAAAAGCCCGGCACAATTCCGGGAAACTGTCCGGCAAAGCATCTGCATGAGCCATGAGGTATATCATCCTCACAAATTTAAAAAAAAATCCCGTCGCAAAGCGGCGGGATTGCAAATGGTATGTTGCAGGATTAGCTGCGTCTAACATTTACGGCATTTAATCCTTTTCTTCCTTCCTGTAAGTCGAAAGTTACTTCATCGTTGTCCCTGATCCTGTCAATAAGACCTGATGAATGTACAAAATACTCTTTGGACGAGTTTGCGTCCTTGATAAAACCAAAACCTTTGATTTCATCGTAAAATTTAACGGTTCCGTTATTCATTGAAATAAAAAATAAAAAAATGTTTGAATGACAAATGTATGATAATAAATCGGATAATTTGCAGTATTTGTTGAAAATAAATTGTTAAAACATAAAACGGATCCCTGCATTCAGGTTGAAATACAGGGGTCTTTCCCCCCGGATGGTATGCACCGGGTTGTGGCTGTCAAAGAAGAATGATATCCCAGGTTCCACAAAAATTCCCAATCTGCTGATAACGTTGTATTGCGCTCCCAATGTGGCATTTACGGACCATTGCAAAGGAATTTGACCGGCTGTGAACTGCATGTTTTCATCGTCCATATCTCCCGTATAATCAAACGAAACGCACTTTTCCAGCATGCCTCCTGCCGAGGCATAAGCGGTGAAAAAATTATTCTGTACAAAGTCCCATCTTATCTTTAAAGGAATCCCCAAATACCATAAAACCCGGTCTGTAATAAAGACCGGTTGGTTATCGTTTGGCTTTAATTCCACATAAGTACTGGAATAAATGGCCGTGGCAAGCCGGGTGGCAAACAGGCCGCTCTCCACATACCAGCGTTCGGCCAGGGGAAACGAAGCATAAATGCCAAACGAAACAGGCATCCGGTGTTTGTATTCATATTGCACGTATGAAACGGGAGCGAACGAAGCGTCGTACGTATTCAACCCGGATTCTTTTTGCGTGATGCCGTAGGTGGCCAACCGGTTGTCAGACATCAACAGATCGTCCATGGGCAGCGCACCTGCTGCTCCTCCACGGCTGACATTCAACAGTCCCGCTGCGGATACCATGAATTTTTTTGTGGTTCGTGTTTCCCTGGCAGGTTCTGCAAAAGGGTCAGCTGTATATGCAGGACTGGTTTCAGGGATTTCTTCCTGTGTGGGTTCCTGTATAAATTCCTGTATGGGCTCTTGTACAAGTGCCTGTGCCTTTGCCTGTGTCTGTGCCTGTGCAGGTGCAGTGTCCGGAATCGTTTCCTGTTGTAGGGCAACTATTTTAGTACGGGATCCGGAAAGCCCGTAAATCCTTTTGATGAGAGGTTCAACCTTACAGGTCAGGCGGGTTGCCGGTTGGTGCAATTGTACTATGCGAACAGGCTGTTCAGGCGTTCCGGTTCCCCCGCTGTTCAAAAAGAAGACAGGAATCAGTATGGCTGCTGCACAAGCCGCTGCCAATCCAGTCCTTTTCAACCAGCGAAAGCGGTAGAAAGCAACGACCTTACGTTCCATACGTTCCCAGGAAGCATGTGTATCCAATGCTTCCGGAAGTCCGTTCACTTTATCCCGGACGATTTCCGCCCATTTATTGTTGCTTTCTCTCATATTCCTTTATTTGCGAGGCAAGCAAACACTTAGCCCTGTATAATTGGGATGAGGATGTTTTTTCCTTGATATTCAATTCTCTGGCAATCTCTTTATGGTTCATCCCTTCAAAAACATAAAGACTGAATACGGCCCTGTACCCGGGCGGCAGCTGTTGAATGAAACTTCGCAAAACAGTGCCGGGAACTCTTTCTGCAGCGGCTTCCAGTGATCCGTCAACAGCCGGTTCTTTTTCCTCTTCTACCAATGAACTGTTCTTTAACAAGTCTTTCTTCCTAAGGTGCTGCAAACAGGTGTTGATCATGACCCGTTCCATCCAGGCCCTCAGGGATCCCTCTCCCCTGTCCGTAAATTTATCCAGAGACCGGAACACCTGCATAAACCCGTCATGCATCATGTCCTCTGCCTGCTCCCTGCCCGGAGCATACCGCATACACACTGTCAACATGCGCCTGGCGTACTTCTGGTATATCTCTTTCCAAAGCTCTCTGTCTTTCATCTGTGTTTACGGTCATCATGTAAATGCAGGGGGTCACAGAATACTGCATTGACAAATATTTTTTATTTCTTTGATGCAGTAATTGAAAAATTGCTGCAATTAGTAAACAGAAACAACAACGAAAATACTAAAATAATGAAAAGAATAAGCAACCTCATTTTTTTGATCTCTGCGGCCACCCTGCTCCTTACCATGAATTCCTGTTCCAAGTGGCTGGATCCCGGTGAATCAACCAAAGTCACCTGGGGAACCATAACCTTAGACACTCATGAACAGGAAGTTGACGGAGAGTACCCATTTTATGTCATTACCGATGATACCCTGCTGTTTTGTCCCGTGAACCACACCTCTATCAATAATGAATTTGAACCTATAGACGGAGACCGGCTGATATTGTATTATACCATCCACGGTGATGATCAACAAGGGGAAGAAGACCAGACAGATGAATCAACCGTAAAATACATTGACATTGCTCAGATGCACCTGGTAGATACGGAAGATTTCATTTTCACCGGCCAGCCCGATACACTGGGTACGGACAGGGTTGAACCGCAGTATTTATGGTATGCCGGAGGCGGGTTCGGCTCTAAAAGGTATCTGAACCTGCAGGTATCCATAGAGGCCATGGACCCGACCAAGCATTCGTTTGCCCTGATTTACGATCTGAACCGTGAAGACCCGTTGGAAGACGGTTATTATTGCGTGGAATTGCGTCACGAATCAGGCAACGATCCGCTTTATACCAATTATTCCACCATGATGTCATACCCCCTGGAAGGCGATTGTATTGCAGAAGGTGTAAAAGGCCTTAAGATCAAAATAAATACCATAAACCAGGGCCTGAAAGTATTCACTCTGGATTATTAATTTGTTTACGGTTAAATGAATTAATGCGCCACCCCGTTTTTCAACGGGGTTTTTTTATTTTTGTAAAAAATTGATCATGAAAATAACGGGTTTCCTTTTTTTACTTATGTTATCACTAAACGCATGCTCTTCCGGAGGGCAGGATCTGACATTGCTGGCCGGAACCTATACTACAGGGGACAGTCATGGAATCTATACTTTCAACTTTAATCTTTCTACGGGTGATTTTCAACTGCTGGACAGCACCGCTTCCATAAATCCTTCTTTTCTGGCCCTTTCACCTGCAGATAACCGGGTATATGCAGTCAACGAAAGCGGCCCGGCATCCGGACTTGCTGCTTATGTAGCAGATAGAGAAAACAGAAAGCTTACCCCATTGCTGATTATCCCGAATCCCGGTGCAGATCCCTGTCATGTGGCTGTGGAACCTTCCGGAAGGTATGTGGTAACGGCAGATTATTCGTCCGGTACGGTGACCGTTTTTTCCCCGGACACGGAATCCATCAGGTACCGTTGGGAATTTTCAGGTTCGGGACCCGATACTGCCAGGCAAAAAGCCCCTCATATCCATTGCGTGGTCTTTTCTCCGGATGGCGGTCATTTGTTTGCCACAGACCTGGGAACGGACCGCATTTATGTTTTCAATAACCAAGGTCCCGATGCACCTGTTCTTTCCGACACTGTAACGATGGAACCTGGAAGCGGTCCCAGACACCTGACATTCAATAAAAAAGGGAACTACGCATACCTTATCAACGAACTTTCGGGCATGGTTACCGTTTTTTCTCACCTGAACGGCAAACTGGAAAGTATTCAATCTATTGTGGCCGATACACTGGAAGCACGCGGAAGTGCCCACATTGCTCTTTCAGAAGACGGGAATTTCCTGTATGCTTCCACACGTCTGAGAGGAGACGGGTTGGTTACTTACAGCGTGGATGATGAAAGCGGAATGCTTACACGTGTAGGATTTCAGCCAACGGGAAACCATCCCAGACATTTTTTGATCACCCCGGATGACCGTTGGATCCTGGTTTCCTGCAAAAACGAAAACCATATAGAAATTTACAGGCGTAACAGAAAAACCGGCCTTCCGGAAGATACCGGCAAACGAATCCCGGTGGAACAGCCGGTTTGCCTGGTTCCTTTTTAGGAACCGAGCATTTTTAGTTCTTCCGTGCAGAAAGTTGTATTGTGTGTGGCTTTCAGGTTTTCTTCCAGTTGTTCAACAGTCCGTGCGCCAATGAGTACCGATGTCACCCGCGGATCTTTCAGAAGCCATGAAATAGCCATCTGAGCCAGTGTTTGACCACGTTCCCGGGCAACCCGGTTCCACTTGTTGATCTTTTCCAGGATCTCCGGTGTTATGTTTTCTGCCTGCAGGGCTCCGTCAGCCCTTTGGGCCCGGGAGCCAACGGGTATGCCTTTCAGGTATTTTCCGGTAAGCATGCCCTGGGCCAGTGGTGAAAAAGCAATGCACCCCACTCCTTCTTTTTCCAGTAACTCCAAGAGATCGGCTTCTACCCAGCGTTCCAGGAGAGAATACTTGGGCTGGTGGATCAGGCAGGGCGTTCCCATTTCCCTCAGGATGCTGAATGCCCTGCGTGCCAGATCGGCCGGATAGTTGGATATACCTGCGTAAAGGGCTTTGCCGCTGTCAACAGCATGGGCCAGTGCCCCCATGGTTTCCTCCAGGGGGGTATCCGGATCCGGCCTGTGTGAATAGAAAATATCCACATACGGCAGACCCATGCGTTCCAGGCTTTGGTCCAGGCTGGCAAGCAGGTATTTACGCGATCCCCAGTTCCCGTAAGGTCCCGGCCACATATCGTAACCGGCTTTTGTGGAAATAATAAGCTGATCCCTGTAAGCCGACAGATCTTCCCGCATAACCTTACCGAAATTGCGTTCGGCGGACCCGTAAGGAGGACCGTAATTGTTGGCCAAATCAAAATGCGTGATCCCGCTGTCAAAGGCTTTCAAAATAACTTTCCGCCCGTTTTCATAATCGTCCACATCACCGAAATTATGCCACAAACCAAGCGATATGGAAGGAAGCTGCAAACCGCTCCGGCCGCAGCGGCGGTATATCATTTTACCGTACCTGTTTTCATTGGGTATATAACTCATAATATACAAATATAATCTTATTTTTGTATACAAAACAGACATCATGAAACATATCAAACCCCTCTCATTAGTTGTTTCTTTTACTTTTTGTCTTGCCTTTTCCATTGAAATACAAGCACAAGATTATCCTTTTCACAACAGGGACCTTTCTGCCGACCAACGTATTGAAATCCTGTTGGATATGCTTACCATAGAAGAAAAAATAAATCTCTTGTCTACCAATCTGGGAGTACCCCGCCTGGGAATCCGCAACACGGGACATTCGGAAGGTTTGCACGGGATGGCCCTGGGAGGCCCGGCCCATTGGGGAGGCCGCCAGGACCAGCCTACTACTACTTTTCCGCAGGCCTACGGACTGGGATCCACCTGGGATACTTCATTGGTAAGGAAAGTAGCAGAAATTGAAGCCCATGAAGTCAGGTATTACACGCAGCGGCCTGACAATCCCCGCGGCGGCATGGTCATGCGTGCCCCGAATGCAGACCTTGCAAGGGATCCCCGCTGGGGAAGGACCGAGGAAAGTTACGGTGAAGATGCTTACTTGGCATCCCGTTTGACCGTGGCTTTTGTCAAAGGATTGCAGGGAGATCACCCCGAGTACTGGAAAAGCGCCTCTCTGATGAAACATTTTATGGCCAACAGCAACGAAGACGGCCGGGATTCCACCTCTTCCGATTTTGACGAAAGGCTTTTCCGGGAATATTATTCCTATCCTTTTTACAAGGGCATAACGGAAGGCGGCTCCCGTGCCTTTATGGCATCCTACAACGCCTGGAACGGGATTCCCATGACCATTCATCCTATTCTGGAAAGTATCACCCGCCGGGAATGGGGCAACAACGGGATTATTTGTACAGACGGAGGGGCCTTGCGGCTTCTGATTACCGCGCACAAAGCCTTTCCTACACTCTGGGAAGGAGCTGCCGCCGTGGTAAAAGCCACCGTTGGACAGTTCCTGGACGATTACCTGCTGGCCATCAACCAGGCAATTACCAACGGCATCCTGACAGAAGAAGAAATAGACCGGGCCATCCGCGGCAATCTTTACGTGGCCCTTAAACTCGGGTTACTGGACAGTCCGGATGATTACGAGAAACAGCCTTATACCGGGATTGGAGTGACAGACACACAAAAACCCTGGGAAGACCAAAAAGTCAAGGACTTTGCACGCCTGGTAACTGCAAAATCGGCCATTCTGTTGAAAAACAAACCGGTTGCCGGGGAAAAGGCACCCCTGCTTCCCCTGGATGCCGGAAAGATTCGTTCCATAGCTGTTATCGGACCGCGTGCCAACGAGGTGATATATGACTGGTATAGCGGAACCCCCGCTTATGCGATCACCATCCTGGAAGGCATACGCAATGCCGTGGGACCGGATGTGGAAGTGTTGTACGAACCCTCAAACACCATTGATAAAGCGGTTATTGCAGCATCAAAAGCCGATGTTGCCGTTGTTTGCATTGGCAACCATCCTTACGGCACCGATGCCCGCTGGTTTTATTCTCCGGTACCGAGTGACGGACGCGAGGCCGTTGACCGGAAGGCACTTGCACTGGAGCAGGAAGACCTGGCCAAAGTGGTTTTACAGGCCAACCCCCGGACTGTACTGGCACTGGTGAGCAGTTTTCCTTTTGCCATAAACTGGTCCGATGAACACATACCGTCCATCGTTCACATAACCAACAATTCCCAGGAACTGGGGAACGGCCTTGCAGATGTCTTGTTCGGGAAAGTTAACCCGGCCGGAAGAACCACCCAGACCTGGGTACGGGACATCACAGATCTGCCGCCAATGATGGATTACAACATCCGTAACGGAAGAACATACATGTATTTCAAGGGAGATCCTTTGTATCCCTTTGGATACGGGCTTAGCTATACACACTTTGAATACAGTTCGCTTAAAGTGGAAAAAGCGTTCCGGGATTCCGTAAACGTTGAGTTTGTGCTAAAAAATACGGGCAAATCAGATGGCGAAGAAGTTGTGCAATTGTACGTGGAATATCCCGCATCTGCAGTAGAAAGGCCATGCAGGCAACTGGCCGGGTTTGCGCGCGTTTTCGTACCGGCGGGATCATCAAAAAAAGTGAGTTTATGCCTGAAAGCAGAAAATCTGGCATACTGGGACACGGACAAAAATGCATTTGTTAAGGAAGAAGGCCCCGTAAATTTGCTGGTAGGATCCTCTTCCGCAGATATTAGATTGAAGGGGACAACGCGATTATTTTAAAATTAGTATCTTTGTGAATTTATAAACCCAGCCGCATAACAACAATATGTTGATTTACGATAAAGAGCTGAATATTAAAGATATAGAAGATCTTTTATTTGGAGGAGAAACGATTGCTCCGGGCGAAGAAGCTTTCAAACGGATAGAACGTTCATACAACTTTCTTAAAGAATTTTCAAAAGGGAAAGTGATCTACGGGATCAATACAGGCTTTGGCCCTATGTCCCAGTTCCGGGTGGATGACAAAGAACTAAAACAGCTTCAGCTGAATCTGATACGTTCTCATGCATGCGGTACGGGAGATCTGCTTACAGATACTCAGGTCAAGGCAGCCATGATTGCCCGCCTTGCCACTTTTGTCCAGGGTTATTCCGGGGTTCACCCTTCCCTGCCCAGGCTGCTTGCCGAGTTCATTAACCGGGGGATTTACCCGGTGATCCCGCAACACGGCGGAGTTGGTGCAAGTGGAGACCTTGTGCAATTGGCCCACATGGGCCTCGCCCTTATTGGTGAAGGCAGGGTCCGTTACAAAGGACAATACAGGAACACCCTTGAAGTGCTGAAGGAAAACGGTCTGGAACCGCTGCAGATCCATATCCGGGAAGGTCTTTCAATGAGCAACGGCACCTCTGTGATGACCGGGATCGGAGTTATAAATCTGCTTCATTCGGGAAGGCTCATGCAATGGGCAGTGACCGCCTCGGCTCTGGTCAATGAAATTGCAGGATCCTACGACGATTTCCTGGCCCCTGAATTAAACCGGAAAAAACGCCACAAAGGACAAACATTCATTGCCAAAAAAATGTCCGAAATATTGTCCGGGAGCCGGCGTTTGAAAAGAAGACAGTCATACCTGTATAACAAAGAGGTAAACGGTGACAAAGTGTTCCGGGATAAAGTCCAACCTTTTTATTCGCTCCGTTGCGTACCCCAGATCCTGGGTCCGGTTGCCGATACGCTGGACCAATCCATGAAAGTGCTTATGGATGAATTGAATTCCTGTTGCGACAACCCGGTAGTGGATCCCGAAAGCAAAAACGTTTACCATGGCGGAAATTTTCACGGGGATTACATTTCCCTGGAGATGGACAAGCTGAAAATTGCTGTGACCAAGCTGACCATGCTCATGGAAAGGCAATTGAATTATATCTGCCACGACAAGGTAAACCAGATATTGCCGGCTTTTGTCAACCTGGGTGTTCTGGGCCTGAACTATGGGATGCAGGCTGCCCAGTTCACGGCTACATCCACCACCGCAGAATGCCAGACACTCTGTATGCCCAACTACATCCATTCCATTCCCAACAACAACGACAACCAGGATGTGGTGAGCATGGGCACCAACTCGGCATTGATCACTGCAAAAGTAATTGAGAATGCATTCCAGGTGACTGCCATCCATTTGATGGCGCTCATGCAGGGAGTGGACTGCCTGGACATAAAAGACCAATTGTCCCCGGCCACCCGCAGTGTTTACGATCAGATACGCTCATTCTTCCCTGCTGTAAAGGAAGATGAAACATTGTATCCTTATATTGCCAAAACTATAGAATATATAATAAACAATAAGCCGTAACAGTATGAAATATGCATTGGTAACGGGAGGGTCAAGAGGTATTGGAAGGGCTGTTTGCGTGGCCCTGGCCCGCGAAGGGTACTCTATACTTGTGAATTATGCATCCAACCGTACAGCCGCCCTGGAAACCGTCCGTCTGGTAGAAGAGGCCGGCGGAACTGCCGAGATCATGCCTTTCAATGTAGCATTCAGCCACGAAGTGGATGATGCCCTGGCAAAATGGGAAGAAACCCATCCGGGAGAATTCATTAGTGTTCTGGTAAACAATGCCGGAATACGGGAAGACAACCTGATGATCTTCATGCAAGACGAACAATGGAATAAAGTACTGGAGACCAACCTGTTCGGATTCTTTTTCGTGACACGCAGGGTGTTGAAGAACATGCTTACCAAACGCAACGGAAGGATCATAAACATAACCTCGTTGTCCGGTCTTACAGGCATGCCGGGACAGACAAATTATTCGGCCTCCAAAGCAGGCATCATAGGAGCCACGCGTTCGCTGGCCCTGGAGGTGGCCCCGCGTAAAGTAACTGTCAATTGCGTGGCCCCCGGATTCATAGATACGGATATGACAGCAGATATTAACCAGGACGACCACAAAGGACGTATTCCGGCCGGACGTTTCGGGCAACCATACGAAGTAGCGGCTGCCGTTGCGTTCTTTGCCAGCCAGGAGGCTTCCTATATAACGGGACAAGTGTTGTCTGTAAACGGAGGATTACATACTTAGAGAACTTATGAAAAGAGTTGTTATAACAGGGATCGGGATCCATTCATGCATAGGAACAAACGTGGAAGAAGTACGGAAAAGCCTGTATAACGGGAAATGCGGCATAGGCATTGATCCGGCAAGGACGGAATACGGATACCGTTCCCCGCTGACGGGCGTTGTACCGCGTCCGGAATTGAAAGGCGTTTTGAGCCGCCGCCAGCGGATATGCCTTCCGGAAGAGGGAGAATACGCTTATGCGGCCACGGAACAGGCACTCAAAGATGCCGGAATAGATTTGGATTACCTGGAAAAGAACGAAACAGGCATTCTTTACGGGAATGATTCTTCAAGCAAAGCGGTCATAGAATCTCACGAAATCTGTGTAGAGAAAAGAGATACTACCCTGCTGGGATCCGGTGCCATTTTCCAGTCCATGAATTCTACGGTAACCATGAATTTATCTACAATCTTCAAGCTCCGGGGAATTAACATGACAATCAGTGCTGCCTGTTCAAGCGGTTCCCATACCTTAGGCCTTGGTGCCATGTTCATCCGGCTTGGATTACAGGATATGATTGTTTGCGGCGGAGCTCAGGAAACCAATTACCTGAGCATGGCCAGTTTTGACGGACTGAATGCTTTTTCCACCCGGGTGGATGAGCCGCTGAAATCTTCCCGCCCCTTTGATAAGAACAGGGATGGTCTGGTTCCCAGCGGAGGCGCTGCCACATTGATATTGGAAGAATACGAACATGCCGTGAAAAGGGGTGCACCCATATACGCGGAAATCCTGGGATACGGATTTTCATCCAACGGAGTTCATATTTCTCAACCGAGTGATCATGGATCTGCCGTGGCAATGGAAAGGGCTCTGGCAGATGCAAATCTAAAACCGGTTGATATTGATTATATTAACGCACATGCTACTTCCACTGTCATAGGAGACGGTTACGAGGCAATGGCCATTGACAGGGTTTTTGGCGCCCAAAAAACTCCCGTTAGTTCCACTAAAGGGATGACTGGTCATGAATGCTGGATGGCCGGGGCCAGCGAAATCGTCTATACCCTGCTGATGATGAAGCATTCCTTTATCGCTCCCAATATCAATCTGGAAGAACCGGATGATATGTCAAAAAATTTGAATATAATTGTTAAAACTTTAGATAAGAATCTGGATATTTGCCTGTCCAATTCATTTGGATTCGGAGGAACCAACAGCGCATTGATACTGAAAAAATTTTAGCACGCACAACATAGAGATCATGAACAGGAACGAAATCAAAGAAATTGTAAACAACTTTTTAATCGAAGATATAGAGGTGGAGGCAGATGCCCTTAAAGACGAAGCTTTTCTTAAAGAAGACCTTGGCATAGACAGCCTTGATTTTGTTGATATAGTGGTGGTGGTTGAACAGAATTTCGGATTTAAGATCAAACCCGAGGAAATGACCAACGTCAAAACCTTATCCCAGTTTTACGATTATATAGAAGGAAGGATCAAAGCAACCTAATGGCAGAAAAGAAACCGGCGTGGAAGGGTACTACCGGCGGGGGAAATTTCGGGCAAAAAGCACTGTTCATTTTATTCCGCTGTGTAAATATACGGGTGGGTTATGCCATCCTGGCATTTATCATACCCTTTTACCTGCTTTTCAGTCGCAAAGCTTTCCTGGCCATTAAGGATTACTTGAAACACAATGGATTCCGGCACAATCTTGTGTATCATGTCTACAAAAACCATTTCCTGTTCGGTCAGATGATGATGGATCGGTTTTACATTTTTGCACGGAAAAAAAACATTTTCAAATCCCGCATTACCGACTGGGATGAATTTACCCGTTTACTCAACGGACCGGACGGTTTTATCATTTCCGGAGCACATGTGGGGAATTTTGAGATCTGCGGATATTTTATGCAGCAGGACCTGAAAAAACTCAACGCCGTTGTATTTGGAGGTGAATCGGCGTTCATCCAGGCCAACCGGGCCAAGGCCCTTTCGGGAAATACGGCGGATCTTATACCGGTTTCCACAGACATGTCCCATCTTTTTGTGATCAAATCCGCCCTGGAGAACGGGGATATTGTAAGCATGCCTTGCGACCGTCTTTTTGGGAGTGCAAAATCTTTTACCGTACCGTTCCTGGGAACTCCGGCACAGTTTCCTATGGGTGCATTTATGATGGCAGCCCAGCTGAATGTTCCCATGGTTTCCCTATACGTGATGAAAGAACGCGGCCTTATGTACCACACTATCTGTAAGACCGTTGAAGTAGATCGTTCACTATACAAGACTTCCAGGGAGATCGCCTTTGCACTTTGCAAAAACTACGTCAGGCAATTGGAGGAAGTAGTAAAAGCGTATCCACACCAATGGTTCAATTTTTATAAATTCTGGAATAACGGCACTATATGATAAAGCCCTACAACATACTGGAATTGATACCCCACAGGCCTCCTTTTGTCATGGTGGACAAACTTACAGAGTTTGAGGGCTATTACGCCGCCACGGAAATGACCATTACAGAAGACAATATCTTTTGTCTGAACGGGTACTTTTCGGAAGCCGGGATGATGGAAAACATGGCCCAGACCTGTGCGGCGCGTCTTGGATACAAAAGTCTGGACAACCATCTTTCCGTCAAATTGGGCATTATTGGTGCTGTTAAGGATTTCAACGTATTTTTCAGACCCGTGCCGGGAGATCATTTGGAAACCGGAATTTTGATAGAGCACGAAGTCTTCAATGCGATTTTATTGAAAGCCGAAATACGTTGCAACGGGAAAATTGCAGCAACCGCCCATATGAAACTGTTTTTAACCGACACAGAAAGTCAGCCCTATGAAGAAACCTAACGTACTTAAGGAAACAAAACATATCCTGATACGTTTCAGCGAAGTAGATTCCATGAACATTGTATGGCACGGTACCTACGTCCTGTACTTTGAAGATGCCCGGGAAGCATTCGGCAGAAAATACGGACTGACATACCAGAACTATTTTGACAACGGATTTTATGCACCGCTGGTGGATATGCAGTTTGAATTCAAAAATCCGCTGCAATACGGAGATACAGCCCGTATTGAGATTGAATACGTACCGGTTGAAGCCGCTAAGGTAGTTTTCAAATACAAAATATTCAGGGAAAAAGACAACGCGCTGGCTGCCACGGGAAGCACCACACAGGTATTTCTGGACAGTGATTACAAACTGGTACTGTACAGTCCCGATTTCTATACCGAATGGAAAAAGAGACACAACGTCATATGATCTATAAACTATCAGACAACATAATTTCTTCCCTGGGTTTTACAACTGCCGCCAACTACAAAGCGGTTCTTGAGGGAAAAAGCGGCATAGCCCCCGGGAAAGATGCGGCCGGGAATCCGATTGCGATTTCCCGCATTGAGCCGGAAATAGTGGAAGAAAGCTTCCGGAATACTTTCAAAACAAAAGAAAAATATACGATTCCGGAACAGGCAATGCTGCTCTCGGCTCATATTGCTATGAAGGAGGCCGGAATACAGGCAGGCTCTGAACGTACATGCTTTGTACTTTCTTCTACCAAAGGAAATATCCATTTATTGGGACTGCCCACGCATGGTTTTGGGCAAGACAGGGTCCATCTGTGGCATACGGCCGGGTTGCTGGCAGGTTTCTTTGGGAATCCCAACACGCCCTTTACTGTTTCAAATGCCTGCATATCAGGAGCATGTGCACAGATCGCAGCCATTCAATTACTGGAACAGGGCCGCTACGACCACGTGGTGGTGACAGGCATGGATCTGGCACCGGACTTTATTGTCTCGGGCTTTCAATCGTTTAAATCCCTTGACGAGGAACGTTGCCGCCCGTTTGACGCCCGCAGAAAAGGGTTGAACCTGGGCGAGGCGGCTGCCACTATAGTTTATGGGAAAGAAAAGAAAAAGGGCATTTCACTTATCAGGGGAAGCATCCGCAACGATGCCAACCATATTTCAGGACCGTCCAGGACCGGGGAAGGTCTTTACAGAGCCTTGCAAACTGCAATGGATGGCATTCCTGCCCATGATATAGCTTTTATAAGTGCACACGGTACTGCAACGCCATATAACGATCAGATGGAAGCTATTGCCTTTTCACGGGCAGGACTGCAATCCTCCCCTGTTTTCAGCCTGAAAGCTTTATTCGGACATACGCTTGGAGCTGCAGGAATCCTGGAATCCATCATTGCTGTCAAGGCCCTGGAACAGGGACTGGTTTTGCCTTCCACAGGTTATGAAGAACCGGGAATTGAAGGAGACATTACCATTTCCACTGCTCTTTCAAAAACGGATAAAAGATACTGTTTGAAAACCTTGTCGGGATTTGGCGGTTGTAATGCCGTCCTGTTATTTGAGAATACTTTATGAAAAAAATAACCGCATATTGCCGCATTACAGACCGGCAGGTCATTTTAAACGGAAAGGAGCCTGATATCGCTTTTTCCGGGGAACCGGGATCTTCCCGTTTGACGGAAATATACCGTTATCTGGATGCAGGATATCCCAAATTCCACAAGATGGACAACCTGTCAAAAGCCGGATTTCTGGCCTCTGAAATGGTGTTGCGGGCACTGGATTACGACAGGGAAACTCCCGACGGATCCACCTCTGTGGTATTTGCCAATAAAAGCGCTTCACTGGACGATGACAAACGTTTCCAGGCAACCATAAATCCGGACAACTATTATCCAAGCCCGTCGGTTTTCGTTTACACGCTTCCCAATATCGTGACAGGAGAAGTAGCCATCCGCAACAAGATCCACGGAGAAACTTCTTTTTTCATTCTGGAGGATTTTGATGCAGAAAAAATGCATACATTTATAGAATGGGCCTTCTCGTCACCCGGTATCAACCGCGTATTGTGCGGCTGGACGGAATACCTTGACAACCATTGCGACGTACTGGTTATGATGGTAGAAAAAGAAAGCCCTAAAGGAATGGATTATAACATATTGAATATTAACCAACTTTATTTAAACTAACATGGAAGAGTTGATTTTAGAATTAAAAAAACAGATCATCGAAGCGTTAAACCTGGAAGACATAACACCCGATGACATAGATACGAATGCCCCTTTGTTTGTAGAAGGACTGGGCCTTGATTCCATTGATGCACTGGAACTGATTGTGCTGATGGAAAAGAATTACGGGATAAAACTGGAAGATCCGGGAAAAAGCAAGGAGATTTTCAAATCCGTTGCTACAATGGCTGAATACATAGAGAAAAACCGCACAAAATAATTTTCCGGATGGAAAAAATATACGTTACTGGTTTTGGTATCATTACGTCCCTGGGGGCCGGTACGGCCGACACCCTGGAATCCCTGCACCATCGTAAAAGCGGCATTGGTCCTTTGCGTTGGCTGGAATCCATGCATTCGCACCTTCCCTGTGCCGAAATACCTTTCAGTACAGACGAATTGCGTTGTATGGCAGGTGTCCCGAAGGAGCAGATGATCACAAGAACCTCCCTGATGGGCATCATTGCCCTGGGTGAAGCCCTGGAAATGGCAGGGATCAGGAGCAAAAATTCCCTGAACCCGGTGCTGATATCCGGAACTACCGTGGGAGGTATGGAAAATACAGAGAAATATTTTCTACGAATGCTTACCCCCGACAAAACCTACGACGATTACATCCTCTCACACGATTGCGGAGTCTGTACGCAATTGATAGCAGATCATTACGGAGGTTTTGATATGCTTTCTACCCTTTCCACAGCTTGTTCTTCAGCTGCCAATGCGTTGATCATGGGTTCCGACATGATACGTACCGGAAGAACATCCATAGCGGTTGTGGGTGGCAGTGAGTGCCTCTCTAAATTTCATCTGAATGGTTTCAACACGCTTAAGATCCTGGATAAAGAACCCTGCAGGCCATTTGACGACACACGTGCCGGCCTGAACCTGGGAGAAGGAGCTGCCTACCTGGTTCTGGAATCGGAAGCATCCGTAAAAACACGGGGCGTTAAACCCTTGTGCCTGGTAGCGGGATACGGTAACGCGTGTGATGCATACCACCAAACGGCATCTTCTCCGGAAGGTGACGGAGCAGTTCTTTCCATGACCAAAGCATTGAAAGAAGCAGGACTTGAACCGGGAGATATTGACTATGTAAACGCACACGGGACCGGGACTCCCAATAACGATGAAAGTGAAGGCAAGGCCCTTATGCGCGTTTTCGGAACCAACAGCGTTCCTCCTGTATCTTCCACAAAATCGTATACCGGACATACCACAAGTGCGGCCGGAAGCGTGGAATCTGTGATTTCCATACTGGCTATGTTGAACAACTTTCTGCCGGTCAACCTGAACTATAAGAATCCCATGGAGATGCTATCCTTCCGTCCGGTTACGGATGAAAAACCTCCCCGGCCCATTCGCAATGTAATGACCAATTCTTTTGGATTCGGAGGGAATGACACCACATGCATTTTTTCTAAAATTTAACCATTATGGCCGTATACATACAGGCAGCAGCACAAATATCAGTACAAAATCCACTCTGTGACGACTGGCTGGATAACCCTGTTTCCTACGATGTTCCTTTCCAGCGTTCCATTGAAGCAGACTACAAACGTTTTCTGGATCCCGTAGCATCAAGGAGAATGGGAAAAATCCTGAAAAGGGCCATAGCCACTTCCATGACTGTTGTGGAAGCCTCCGGGATCAAAGATCCGGATGCCATTATAGTGGGGACAGGCCTGGGATGCCTGGAAACCACGGAAAAATTTCTGATGGCGATGCTGGAAGAAGGAGAAGAATTCCTGCAACCCACCAATTTTATCAATTCCACGCACAATACCATCAGTTCCCACATTGCCGTTCATCTGAAATGCACCGGTTACAACAGCACCTATGTACATTTGGGCGTTTCTTTTGAAAGTGCTTTGCTGGATGCTTTCATGCAATTTCAACTGGGCAGGATCAAGAGTGCATTGGTGGGAGGATTTGACGAGATGATCCCCAATTATTTCAAGGTTCTGGACAAAGTGGGATTCTGGAAAGGAAAAATGGCCGGGGAAACCGCGGTCAGTTTCATGCTGGCGGACACCCCGGGAAAAAACCCCATGGCTTGTATAAATGAGGTTGTGCTGCTGCACAATCCAACTAAAGAACGTATTGAAAAAGCCATACAGGATACATCCACCCGGCTGGGAATAGCCCGGGAAGACTGGATTACTCTCCCGTCCGTGAAACCATTATTTGGAGAATCCTTCAGCAATCATGCTTTTGACGTATACGCGGCAGCCTTCAAAATGCAACGCGGTCTGTTACCTGACAATGTTTTGCTGGTAAATAACTACCTGGAGTCCGAAACCTCTTTGATATTTATGACAAAATGCTGAAATTCATACTTTTGTCACTAACACAAACCATATTGCTGGCTTCCGGACAGGTATGCCTGAAAATTTCCATGCAGCATATGGAAAAATTCAGTTTTACCCGGACCTATTTCAAACACCTGTTTACAAACTGGTACTTTGCACTTACGGGACTGTTATTTGCATCTGCCACCATACTGTGGATGTATATTTTAAAGCATTATCCCTTTTCCATTGCATACCCAATAACCAGCTTTGCCTATGTATTCGGCATGCTGGCGGCCTTTTTTATTTTCAAGGAGGCAATCCCGCCTACTCGCTGGATCGGAGTGGTTTTGATTGTAGCCGGAGTGTTTTTCCTCTTAAAACAATAGTATATGCTAAATGTCTTTATTTCCTTGCTTTTATCACTTCCTGTAGTCTTGCCCGGAATACAGGATTATCCGCCGGAAATGCGTAACGCCTTAAAAGAGGTTCGTACTCTGACGTGTGATTTTCAGCAGGAACGGGAAGTATCGGTCCTTACGGAAAAGGGCATTTCCCGGGGAACACTGGTTTACCAAAAAGACGTTGCCCTCTTGTGGCAATACAACATGCCGGATCGTTCCGGATTTCTGGTCAGAAATAACGAATGGATTCTTTTAGGCCGTGATGGAGAACCGGTGAATGACAACGGAGCCGGCGGACTTTTCAGGCAAATTGGAAATATTGTATTGATGGGACTAAACGGAGATATACTGGATGAAAATGAAGATTTCAAACCGCAATATGTGAACGGGGGGGATTTCCTGCATGTAAAACTGAAACCCGTAAAAAAGGACCTGAAACGTCTTTTTTCAGAGCTCGAACTATTTTTCCGTAAGGAAGATTATATGATCCAGACTGTAGTCATTCATGAAATGTCGGGAGATAAAACCACAGTCCGAATGGGCAATATACGTGTAAACTTACCTGTTGAAGAAAAAATGTTTCATTCCTATGTTTCTAAATGACCTGTACCATATAATCTCAAAGGAAAGCCTGGAAGAAGTACACGTATTCACAGTGCGTTTGAATCCGGAACACAGGATTTACGGTGCACATTTCCCTGGGAATCCCATCACTCCCGGGGCCTGTTTGCTTGAAATGTCGCGGGAACTGGCATCGGTTGCACTGGATAAAGAATTGATTTTGGAAAAGGCTGACAATGTGAAATTTCTAAAAGGTATACATCCCGGAGAGAATCCCATTATTGTTTTCAGGTTGCAGGTTACTGTACTTGAAGACCGGACCTGGAAAGTACGGACAGAGATCCTGGAAGGGGAAACTTTAATGACCCGAATGAATTTATGCCTGAAAGAGACGATATCTGTGTAATCATTCCCACGTATAACAATGCGTCCACACTGTTGCGCGTAATTGACGAAACACTGGGGTATTGCAACCGCATGATAGTGGTGAACGACGGTTCTACAGACAACACCGTGGAATTGCTCAAAAGCATGTCCTATAAGCCGGAAATAATATCATACAATGAAAACAAGGGAAAAGGATATGCCCTGAAAAGAGCCTTTTCATTTGCTCTGGCAAGGGGGTATCGTTATGCCATAACACTGGATGCCGACGGGCAGCATTATCCATCAGATATTCCCCGGTTTCTGGAAGCCATGGAAAAGCATCCGGGAGCCGTTATTCTGGGAAGCCGTCTTTTAAAACAGGAAAACATGCCCGGTAAAAATTCGTTTGCTAACCGTTTTTCCAATTTTTGGTTCACATTGCAAACTTTCAGACGGCTGCCCGATACACAGACAGGATTCAGACTGTATCCGCTCTACCGGATGAAAAAAATGCGTATGTACACGACCCGCTACGAAACTGAGCTGGAGATCCTGGTGAGGCTGGCCTGGAAACGTGTTCCGATAGTACCCCTGCCCATAAGGGTTTTTTATGCTCCTGCCGGTGAAAGGGTTACACATTTTCGTAAAGGAAAGGATTTTCTCAGAATCAGTTTGCTGAACACCATTCTGACCCTTTCCGCATTATTATACGGTTACCCTTCAATGCTTTTCCGATCATGGTTCAAACGTTCCTGAAAATATACGATTATTTCCGCAAGCATACACGGCAACTGTACCTTTTACTTGCCTGTTGCACAGTCCTTGCAGCCGGGGGACTTTTCCTGCTGGATTTTAATGAGGATATATCGGGTTTCCTGACTTCCGACAAGGAACACGAACGCATTGATTACGCCTACAGGAATATTGGAGGAGCCAGCAAGATCATTATAAACATAGGCATGGCCCATCCTGGAGAGATGCCTCAAAAGGATCTGTTAATAGATGCAGCAGACTACCTGGGGGAGTTGCTGGAACAAGAACCGGCCCGGGATCATATATCCGGTATAACATGGCGGATAGATCCTTCTATGATGCTGGATGTCAGCAGTTTTATAACGTCTAACATGCCTTACTTCCTGGAAGAGGAAGATTATAAGGCTATGGATTCACTCATTCAGCCGGATGTTATCCGCGAACGCCTGGAACAGGTAAAGGAGACATTGCTCTCCCCTGCCGGGATGGTATTGAAAAATACTTTGCTTCAGGATCCGCTGTTGTTTTCAGGTCCTTTACTTGAAAAACTACAGGGATTCGGTATGGAAGACCGGTTTATGATCCATTTGGATCACATCTTTTCCAAGGATGGTTCGGAAGCGGTAATTACTATAGATTCGCGTTATCCTACCGCCGATACGGGAAATAACAAAAAACTGGTTGTTGCCATAGACAAGGCCATAGAAGAAACCCATGTGAAATTTGACCATGAAATTCAGGCCAGTCCCTTTGGAGCCGCTTATATTGCCCTGACCAATGCCAACCGCATAAGGCAGGACACATGGATATCCGTAGCTATTGCCCTGGCAGTCATTGCCATATTGCTGGCATTGTATTTCAGAAATTACCGATACATCCTGCTTATAGGATTATCTGTTTTGGCAGGATCGCTCTTTGCCTTTGCTATGGCCGGAGTGCTTACTTCTTCTCTTTCTCTGGTTGCTATTGGGGCAGGTTCTGTGATTGTTGGAATAGCCGTGAACTACCCGTTGCATTTTTTTTCACACATACGCGAAGGGTTCACTCCCCGCCGGACCTTAGCGGACATCGTATCACCGCTTACCACGGGAAACATTACTACCATGGGGGCGTTCCTGAGTTTGATTTTTATCAGCTCCCCGGCCATGCGCAGTTTTGGATTGTTTGCCACCCTCCTGCTGCTGGGAACCATTTTGTTTGTCCTCATATTCCTTCCGCATATGATTCCCGGGAGGAAAAAGGCTTCCGCACATTTTCATTTTGGGAAGCTGGCTGATTCTTCACCGGAAAAAAACAAATGGATCATGCTGAGTCTGTTGTTATTAACTGTTTTTTTCCTGGTTATCAATAAAGGGGCGGTTTTCAATGCTGACATGCAATCCATCAATTACATGACTGCTCCCCAACGAAGCAGTTTGAATAAAATGCTGGATCAGACACAGGGATCGCAGCATGTGATGTATTTTGTTGCCGAAGGGACTACATTGGATCAAGCCCTGGAAAATTACGAAACCGTAAAACCCCGGATAGAGGCATACCGGCACTCGGGGATCGGCAATTTTCTGCCGTCCCGTTCCAAACAGGAAGAACGTATTGCACGCTGGAACGATTTCTGGGACACCCGCAAAGAAGCTTTTATGGGTTATTTCAATACTACGGCCGGGGAGCTGGGATTCAGAGAGGGTTCTTTTACAAATTTGGAAACACTTCTGGAGCGATCTTACATTCCACTGGGGACAAAAGAATTCGGACCCATAACAACACACCTGGCCGGTAACTACATTGTGGAAAAGCCGGAAAGAAGCATGGTTTATACAATGCTTCACATTGACCCTGAAAAAGCATCTGAAACGGAACGGGGACTTAATGAAGCGGGAAGCCAATCCTTTGCCTTTGATGCCGGTTCCGTAACCCGGATGATGATCGCTTCCCTGTCTTCGGATTTTGATTACGTGCTCTTTATTTGCGGTTTCATAGTATTTCTTTTCCTGACTTTATCTTTCGGGCGTCTTGAACTGAGTCTTATTGCATTTGCCCCATTGGCTGTCAGCTGGATATGGATCCTGGGAATAATGAGCCTGTTCAACATACAGTTTAACATAGTAAATATCATACTGGCCACTTTCATATTCGGTCTGGGTGACGATTATACCATTTTCATCACAGAAGGAATGATCTATGAATATACCTACAGGAAAAAAATGCTGGGTACGTATAAGAATACGGTAGCATTATCTGCCCTGATTATGCTGGCCGGGATTGGATCGCTTATTTTTGCAAAGCATCCGGCCATGCATTCTTTGGCACAGGTGACTATTATTGGAATGATCTCTGTTGTTATGACTGCGTATGTGATTCCGCCGTTCCTGTACCGTATGCTGGTCACAAAACGGGGAAAATACCGGGATGAACCGCTTACTTTAACAAATTTCTTCTACTCGGCAGTTTCTTTTACGTTCTTCCTGTTGGGAGTAGTATACCTGAGCCTGGCCGGCAGATTTCTTTTGATCTTCGGAGGAAGGAACGAGCGGAATAAACTGCGTTTTCATAAGATTCTGCAAAGTGTTTGCCGATTTGTTATCTTCCGGATTCCGAGGGCCCGAACCGAGTTTTTGGGGCAGGAAAATGCGGATTTTTCCCGTCCTTCGGTCATTGTGGCCAACCACCAGAGTCACCTGGACTTGATGGCCGTGATCATGCTTCACCCGAAGATCATAGTCATGACCAACAACAGGGAGTGGAACTCCCCTTTTTACAAGGGAATCCTGCGCTTAGCGGATTTTCTGCCCATAGAATACATGCACACCCATTTGGACCATATAAGAGACCGTGTTGCCAACGGGTATTCCGTGATGATCTTTCCGGAAGGTACCCGTTCCGCGGATTGTTCCATTCTGCGGTTTCACAAAGGAGCCTTTCACCTTGCAGAGTCGCTGGGACTGGACATAACGCCGGTTCTGCTGCACGGATTTGGATACGTGCTGCCCAAAGAAGATCTGTTGCTGAGAAAGGGTCGCATGACCATAAAAATATTACCCACTATCCGTCACGATGATCTCTCGTTCGGTGAGACCTCCCGGGAGCGGAGCAAAGCCGTTCGCAAGCAGTTCATATGGGAATATGAATCCCTCTCGGCACGTATAGAAAACGCGCATTACTTTGCGGACAAAGTGATAAAAAATTACCTGTACAAGGGAAAAGAGATCAGCGCAAAGGCCCGGCGGATCATGCGCCAAAACGGCAACTTCAGCAAACGAATAGAAGCCCTTCCCGAAAGCGGCGTATATTACCTGGAAGATCCCGGACAGGGAGAATTTGCCCTAACTGCATCACTAGTTCGCAAAAATCTGAAGATAAAAGCGTATATTGCAGACCCGGAAAAAAGAGCCCTGGCAACGCATTGCACAGGGGTTCCGGAAAACCTGACTTATACCGAAAAACAACAAGGGGATGAGTAACAAATACGACGTCATAATTATTGGAAGCGGGTTGGGAGGCCTGGTATGCGGGTATATTCTGTCAAAAAACGGATTGAAAGTTGCCCTCATTGAAAAGCACGACGTACCGGGAGGGTGTTTGCAGACATTCCTGCGTAAAGGCGTAAAATTTGAAACCGGGATGCATTATATCGGCAGTATGGACGAAGGACAGTCATTGCACCGTTTTTTCAAATACCTTTCCCTTACAGATAAGATAGAACTCAGCCGGTTGGATGAAGCAGGATACGACGTAGTTTCCTACCTGGGAGACCGTTACGCTTATGCCAACGGACATGAACCGTTTACCGATATACTTTCACGTCATTTCCCGAAGGAAAGAAATTCCATAGGTCTGTATATGCGCCGTATGGAAGCTATTGCCGAACGTTCCCCTCTGTATTCGTTCAAGAATATGGAGAATCCTTACTGGTTGGACAGTTCCAATATGCAGATAGGCGTGGCTGAATACATCCGTTCGCTTACCGACGATGAAAAACTGCAAAATGTGTTGGCGGGAATCATGCCCCTATACGGGGGTGTTGCAGAGAAGACCCCGTTGTATTATCACGCTCTTATAACCGACTTTTATAACAAAAGTGCGTTCCGGTTTGTGGGAGGAAGCGATATCATTGTACGTTTGCTTTGCGATTCCATACGTGAAATGGGAGGTGAGATCATTACAGGGATGCCTGTAAACAAAGTGAACTTTGACCATAACGGGGCTACAGGTGTCACGCTGCTAAACAACCAGGTATTTGAAGGATCCTATGTGATATCGGATATTCATCCTGCCCTGCTGATGGATATGGTGGATACCCCCATGATACGTAAAGCCTATAAGAAACGGATACGCAACATTCAACAGACGTTATCCAATTTCACTGTATATATTAAATTCCGGGAAGACAAAGTCCCCTACCTGAATTATAATTATTACCATTACCCCGGGAAATCCGTATGGGACGGGCATTTTTTCTACATGCACATGTGTGACCGGCAGGACCAGAAATTCGTAAGAAGTGCCGTTCTGTTTGAAAGTATGAGCTGGAAAGAAGTGGCTCCGTGGAAAGACCTGCCTCCCGGAGAAAGAGGTGCGGAATACGAGGATTTCAAAGCCCGCAAGGCACAACAGATGCTATTGAACCTGGAAAAACAGTTTCCGGGCACCATAAGCCACATTGAAGATTTCTGGACTTCCACTCCTCTGACTTACAGGGACTATACAGGAACCCTGGAAGGTTCCATGTACGGAATACTGCGGGACAAGAATGCCCCTGCCGAAAGCTTTATCTCCCATTTAACTAAAGTTCCCAACCTTTTCCTGGCCGGACAGAACATCAATGCCCACGGGATCATGGGCGTTATCATAGGGTCCGTACTTACATGCGGAGCCATTACAGGTGTAGATCAGTTGATAAAACAAATAAAAAACGCATAACCACTAATACTTGAATATGTCAACAACAATTAAGCTGAAACTTATATACCCGCGTTGGGAAAAGCTCAAAGGACAAACCACATTCAACCTGCCCCCTCACGGCCCTGTAGTATTTGCAGCAGCCCTGCCTCCGCATGTAGAAGTATCCTTTACCGATGAAAACGTTGAACCTGTTGATT
>Ga0209203_1000276_pt1 | contig 45719 bp, 44 predicted proteins | sample AD_UKC109_MetaG_FD_184423 | JGI IMG/M metagenome (GOLD analysis project Ga0209203, IMG submission 184423) | Active sludge microbial communities of municipal wastewater-treating anaerobic digesters from Hong Kong - AD_UKC109_MetaG (SPAdes)... | ecosystem: Engineered > Bioreactor > Anaerobic >... | reverse complement strand
TTCACTAAAATAATACTTCAATTAGGGAAATATTGCTACCCGAACGCCTTTACAGCTTCAAATCAGTTACTAGATCCGACACGTTGGATAATTTTGTTCTATATTTTTTCCGCTTGACATAAACACATGAAAACCATATAATCTAGACAGTCTAGATTAATTTAATATTATGAAAAACACATGGCAATTACAAGATGCGAAAAATAAATTTAGTAAGTTAGTGGAAGCAGCGATGCACAATCAACCTCAAATTGTTACAAAACACGGAGATGAGGCCGTGATCATTCTTTCTATTGAACAGTACAACAAAATGATTGCTCCAGAGCTTGATTTAATATCTTTTTTTAATAACTCTCCTATGAAGGGTTTTGATTTAGACATTGAAAGGCAAAAGGATTTACCAAGGGATGTTGAGTTATGAGGTTTTTATTAGATACCTGTGTCATATCTGAGTTAATAAAACAAAATCCGAACCCAAATGTCGTTAATTGGGTCTCAAATCAAAAAGAAAAAGACTTATTTGTTAGTGTTCTAGCTTTTGGTGAGATTCAAAAGGGTATTGCTAAACTTCCTGATAATGCCAGAAAACAGCAATTACAGCTCTGGGTTAAAACTGATTTATATGTCCGTTTTAAAGATAGAATTATTCCTGTTGATTTAGAAGTGTGCAACAAGTGGGGAGAGGTTCAAGCTAATTGCGAGTTATCAGGAAAAACAATGCCAAGTATCGATGGTTTAATCGCTGTTTCCGGCTTAGTCAACAATTGTATCGTTGTAACCAGAAACATTTCTGATATGGAAAACAGTACCGCTACATTATTGAACCCATGGGAAGTTGAATGAAAAAAGACAAAAATATTGTTTGGTTATTTTTAACATTTCTAAGTTTTAACTTTTGTAATGCCGCACATGGTCCACTCAACCACCTTGTACCAGCTGACAGTTTTGGACGACTCTATTCGGATGTGAAATATATAACCACTTCAAAATTAAATATAGATGCTGATAATGAAGGGTATTTATTACAGTTCATCAAATATCCTTCTTTTGACCTGGTCTCATCAACAGTAGTCATAGAAAACTATAAAAAAAACGAATATCGGGTTGCATACACTACAAAAAAGAAACCAGATAGAAAATATTCACAAAGAAATATCAAAACAATTTATCGCGCTATCCACAAGCAAAGTGTTGAGAAACTGAGCAAAATTTATGAAGAAATACTTTTAAAAACTCGTTATTCTGAGATTGAATCTAACAAAAGAAGTTTAGGCTTGGATGGTACTGTTTTCGAGTTTTTTATCTCATCTATGAAATTCGGAAACCTATTTGGAGAAACTTGGTCACCAAGCAAAGGGACAAATACTTATTTTTTGGTTCAAGCTTCAGAAGCATTAAATCAATATGTAAAAGAAGAAATTTCAGAAGAAAATCTAAATACTGTGTTCGATAATACAATAAAAAGACTACAAATAGCCCTAAAACCAAATTATCTGGATGAGGAAATTGAAGAATTTCGATCACTAGAGCCATTTCTTAATTGCAATATAGAAGAACTGGCTCCTTATACATTAAGTGCTTCTATTGCAATTCAAGAAATTGCCAATGACAAAGATATTTCAGAAGAAAATACCGATCCAACTCTTATGGTTTGGCGACATGAAGCTTGTGAATTATTAGAACTAAATGCAGAACTATACACAGAAACTGAATATGCCATTGAGAAAGAATGTTCCAAATTAATAAAACTAAAAGGAGAAAATGAAAATGAATATATTGAAGATGTTCGCAAACATCTCTCTTGGTATAAAAATCCTAGCCATGTGGTTTTAGCTTGGGTAATTAAAGATAACAAGCAGCCTATGCATACAATTATAGCCACCGATGGAATAGAAGGCATAAGAGTCAAATTTCCAGGATATGGGAGAGATGGCACCACTAATATTGAATGCATTAACAGCCCAGAGAAAATATTTTATTTTTAGTATTACTATAAACCCAACGCAATTTAATATTATTGTGGTCCACCACTATGAATAATCTCATAGTATTTCTTCTCGAGCTCTAATTTATGTTCGGCTTCTTCAAAGGCTAAAAACTGAAAAGTGTCTTTGAGTTCACCTTCGGGGGCGTTATCAGCCAGCTCCTGATATTGTTTCATCGCAGCATCTTCACGAGCTAAAGCGTATTGCAAGATACTTTGATCATCGGGTTTATCACCCAAATCCAGCAATTGTACAAAGTCTGAGAATTTGTGATCCTCGGTTGGTGTTTTGATTCTTTTTTTGAGTTGTTTTTTAACATTCGGACTGTCTTTCAGGCTACTGAACAAATCAAAATGTTCCTGCTCTTCTTCTGCCAATTCTTCAACCAGATAGCGAATATTTTTGCTGACTTTCGGAATCATTCCGGAATAAAAATCTCTGGCGGTTTTTTCAAAAGAAATCGCTACATCCAGAATTTCTTCCAGAGTTTTCATCCCTTGCAGTTTTTTATAGGATTTACTGTGACCTTCTTTATGTTTTTCACTCATGATTTTTTCTCTTTCCGTAAATACTTATCAATATCTGTTGCCACTCTGTGACCATCAGCAACTGCATGAATCACATCCGGACCGTTGACCATGTCGCCTGCAGACCACAACCACTCTACAGATGTTGAACCATTTTCATCGACCTGAATCCGACCTCTGTTCCACTCCAGTTCTTCAGTCAATTCTTCGCCAAGAACTGAAATGTCAGCCATCTGTCCAATGGCTTCTACAACCATTTCTGCTTCATGAAATTGTTTGTCAGAATCATCGTATTTAGGAGCAAAACGACCTTTATCATCGAAGATGGAAACCACTTTAACAGTTTCTAATCCTGTGAGTTTACCTTTTTTATCAATAACACATTGCACAGGTCCTCTGGCATCCAAAATGGTTATGTCTTCTTCTTTGGACTCTTTGACTTCCTCATCGTCTGCGAGAAAATTTTTACCAAGGGTTTCCAAAGCTGAAACAGTAATTCCGACTTTACCGAATTTTTGTTTTTGTAAACGAGCCAGAGAACGGGCAATATCCATCGCCACATTTCCGCCGCCAATAATGACAGCAGACTTGGGAACTTCAAATTCTTCACCTTTCGGAATCATTCTCAGCAAATCAACAGCCTTTTTGACATTTTTATTTTCACTTCCCGGAATTCGGGTGGAACGACCATTTTGCAAGCCAATTGCTAAAACCACGGCATCGTTATCTTTTTGTAACTGCTGCATAGTGATATCTTTACCGATTCGGACATTGTATTGAATATCAACACCAACCGATTGAATCACCTCAATATCTTGATCCAACCGATCTTCAGGGAGTCGGTAATTCGGAATGCCATAGCGAGTCATTCCGCCACCTTTTGGCTGTGCTTCATAAACAGTAACCTGATGTCCTTTTTTCACCAAATCAAAAGCGGTTGTTAAACCCGCAGGTCCTGCACCGATAATCGCAACTCGTTGTCCTGATTTTTTCGTAGCTTTACCTTTTTTGGCAATTTGCTTGATTTTGGTTTTGGGAACATGGTCCATTGCAAAGCGTTTTAACCAACGAATTGCTATGGGTTGTGAGGTTTTCACTCCATCTTCTCCAACTCGACCTAACGAACAGGCGGACTCACAAATATGCGTACAAACCCTTCCACAAACATGTGAAAATGGATTAGTTTCATACATCCACTCAACCGCTTGCTCCAGATTTCCTTCATAAATCGAACGAATATAATTCGGAGCATGCATGTGTGCTGGGCAAGCATCTTCACACAAGCCACAATCGACACATCGAGATGCTTCTTCAACCGCCATTTCCATGGTGAAGCCGTCAACAATTTCATCAAAATTATCAATTCGGTCTTCGGGTTTCATCTCCTGCATCGGGCGACGTTCTCTGTCGAGCAAATCGCTGTCTTTGGTTTTGGTCCAGCCTTTTTCAAAATTTAGCCCATGAATACCGCTTTCCTGTGGAAACACAAAATAGCTATCTGTCTCATCTCCGTCACAGGTATGAACATACTCTCGGGATAGCTCTATGGCACTGGTCGGACAAATATCGACACACAAAGCACACCAGCAACAACGACCATAATCAATTGCCGGACGTAAATTACGAATACCTTTGCTGGCGTCTTCCGCTATGGATGGAACTTCAACCATTGTAATAGCGGCATTATCACAAATTTTTTGACAAGAACTGCATCCAATGCATTTGTCCATGTCATTGATATGAAAACCCCGATAACTGGCACTTGCCGGTCGAGGTTGCAGTTTTTCAGTAATTGGCTTGCGGGCAAAAAACTGTAAATTTTTTAAGGGGTTTAATATGCTGCCTTTGTCTTTGTATTCTATTTTTTTCATTATCTGTCAACCTCCGGTGGACATGCATCCAGAGAAAACATGATTTGTGCAACGTCTTCCAACCGAGCTCCTTTTGCCAAATGTTCGAGTGTTTGAACCGCGTGCATGGATGATGGTCCCCGCACATGAACCCGGTAAGGTTTGTCTTTTCCATTGGAAACAACATAATATGCTAATTCTCCTTTGGATGATTCCACTCTTGCATAAGCCTCTCCAGTTTTAACATTCCAGGATAAAGGATTTGGAATTGTAGTTCGGATAGGGCCATCAATGCTCGGCAGTTTTTCAATCACCTGACGGAGAATTTTGATACTTTGAAACAGTTCATCCCGTCTCACCAAAATTCGTGAGTAGGCATCACCATGTTGTTGTGTTGGTATTTCAAAATCGAGTTCGTCATAAACCAGGTACGGGTCATTTTTACGAATATCGAACTCCAAACCACATGCCCGAAGATTCGGGCCGGTAACCCCAAGTTCTAAAGCATCTTTTTTGCTTAATGTTCCTGTATTTTTAGCTCTTTTGACAAAGACTTGATTGGTGAATAACAAATTATCATAATCGTTCTGACGAGATTCGAGATAATCCAACAGATGACTTAGCTTTTGTAAAAATCCATCTGGCAACTCACGACGCACTCCACCGGGAATGTTGTAAATGCTGTAAACTCGACCTCCGGTAAATTCTTCAAACAAATCCAGAACCAAATCACGATCCGCCACGCCCCAGAACATCGGTGTGTACATTCCGGTCGTCGCTGCATGACCACCGAATGTAAATAAATGAGCCGCAACGCGAGATAATTCCAATTGCATCACACGAATCCATTGTGCTCGCCTTGGTGCCTCAATACCCATGATTTCTTCAACCGCCATGGAATAGACTACTTCCATTGGAGCCGGATCAGGAACACAAATCCTCGGAACCAAAGCCAGATTTTGAATCCACAATCGACCTTCCATGAGCTTTTCAAAACCTCGATGAAGATAACCGGCATCGGCTGTACCTTTTACAATAGTATCGCCATCAAGCAATAATCTGAATGCGTAATTTCCTTCTATTCCGGGGTGATTGGGTCCAATGAAAATTTCATATTCGTTACTGTCACCCAATTGAACAGCTTGATAATTTTCCGGTCTCATGATTTCCACCCCTTGACATTGTCTTGCTTTTTTTTCTTGTCTCTTTCGCGATGTGTGGACATGTTATGCAGTTCTCCGGATAAACGAATTTCTTCCGGCTTAATCGCAATTCCTCCGCCTTGCTGTTCCAACTCTTGCAACCAATCAGGATTATATTCTGTCCAGTTGAAGGTGTTTTGCACATAACTTTCGGAATCAAAATCTTTCAGCATAGGAGGAATGCCATGCCATTCGGTGAGAATAAACTTTTCCATTCTGGGACTACCGATGAAAAACACGCCATACATTTCATAAATATCCCTTTCAAAAAAATCAGCGGGCTTATAAAGGTCATAAACCGAAACAAACTTGGCTTTTTCCCTGTCGATGCGTGTATGAACAGAGACTAAACAGTTTTCTTCATAAGACCAAACATGATAAACCAGTTCAAACTCACCATCATCGATCCAATCCACACAGCTGATAGCAGACAAGTGCACAAACGACGCCTGACCTTTTAGCAATTCCAATACCGTTGTTAAAGAATCGGCTGCCACATCCACACGAATTCTGCGTTCTCTTTTATGCAGAATTTTGACATCGTTTACCTTTTTCAAAATTTCATCTATGGATTTATGCTTATTCATGGCTTCATCCTTACTTTCATTTCTTGAGGCAAAAGTGGTTTCTGAATTTTTAGTAACTGATCGGTGTGTTTGCCATAGGTTTCTTCCGTTTCTAATCCGTACAGTTTAGCTTCAGCAATTATATCCGTCGGAGTTTGCCAGTCATCGCCAAACAAGTGTTGTTGGTTTCCTAAATAATAATCATATCGGCGGAAGTAATCTTTCCATGCACTACCTTTTTGCTCTTTGCGATCATTCTTAATATTGTTTTTTAAGCGTTGTAATCCTTCAATCACAGCTTCCGGACGTGGCATACATCCGGCGATATAAACATCAACCGGCAAATACTCATTGAGTTTTTTGGCCGTCGCATAACTTTGCCAGTACATACCGCCATTGACTGTACAAGAACAAATTCCAATTACATATTTTGGCGATTGCATTTGCTCATAAGTGAGAATCACTCGTTTCAAGGTTTTGACAGAAACATAACCGGTAATCAACAGAATGTCCGCTTGTCTTGGGGTGACCATTGGCTGAATCCCCAATCTTTCCATATCAAAACGAGAAGTCATCGCCGGTGGTAATTCAATTGCTCCGCAACCGGTGCAATAATGCAACATGAAGAGTGATTTTGACTGACAAAAACTAATAAAATCGTCAAAAACCCGAGCCAGAGGATTGGTTCTTTCTGTTGATTTTTCCTTTATTTTCAATTCTTTTTTCATCTTTTTTCTACAATATGAAAGCCAGACTAATCAATGCCAGCATTACAGGCCATTTCCACATGAGTCGCACAACATCCTCTGTTTTATATCTTGGAAACATAAAAGCAATGCTCATCGGTATGGCAACAACAAAGAAGGCTTTTGGTAAAAGTTCGAGCCATGTGGTGCCGCCACCAAGAAACAGCGATGCATATAAAACCCCCGCTGTATAAAGTTGGAATGATTGCATAACAAACAAACCACCCATGTATTTGCCACTCATTTCAACCATTGGTCCGGTGGCTATTTCGGCTGGTGCTATATAAATTTCAAATGGCTGCTTACCAAGCATTCCTTGCAAAGCAAACAATCCGGCAATTGCCAGTAGAGGCATTTCTACAATTCCCCATTGATGGGTTTGTTGATATTCAAGCATACCAACCAAGCTAGTACTTTCATAGTGCCAGGCAGCACCGAAAACAATTAGGATAAATGGAATGTCGTAAGCCAGCATCGCTGTTAATGCTCTCGAAATACCAATCGAGCCATTGGGGTTGGCACATTGTCCCACGCCCAATGCCATTCCAAGTGATGGAATCATCAAGAAGTAAGATAAAGTGATGATTCCACCTTTGTCAGCGATTCCATCCATACCCGGAACCGGTAACAGCAATTCAGCACCAATATAACCACCAACAGCCATGACGATACCAATATCGTGAATCAAACCGTGCGAAATTTGTGTATCTTTTCCATACAGTTTGATAATGTCATAAATCGGTTGAAAGAATGGAGGACCAATCCGACGTTGCAAGCGAGCTGAAATTTTTCTCATCATTAAAACCATCAGCAAACCAACAACAAAGGCAACCAAAGGCATTAAAAATAATTCCGCCAAGAGTTCAGAATAATTCATGATACAACTCCTGCATAATTTTTATACACAACATACAACCCTGCCAATACAACTGCAACTAACAAAATCACCGGTTGACGACTTCGGTACATATTCTCAAATAAAGCGGAGATAAAGCTGACAATTGAGACTAAAACACCTTCGAACCATTTAAAACTTCCCCGATACCATGTGCCAATCAAGTGCATCAAACCTGGATAAAAATTATTGGAATAGTGATAACGCACATCTGAACTCAGGAAATGTCCACCGGCATAATTATCAAATTGATGAACTCGCTTGGACTTCCCTCCGAGAAGATAGAATATGACAGCCCCAACACCAAAACCATAAAACAAAATACCACTCACCCAAATCATGTCTAAACCACCTTTAGCAAAAGCGATTCCACCTAGTGTATATTCAACAGCCGGTAATCCAACTGATTCCTGTACCGAAGCAATCCAAGGCATAATCAAGCCTGGCATAAATCCGGTAATGAAAACAATCACCGAAAGCCCCAACATCGGAGCCATCATGCTCCAAGGTGCTTCCCGAACTTCTCGATGCTCCATTCGTAATTGCCCCAAAAATGTATTATGAATGAGCTTATAGACTGAAAGAATGGTTCCCAGAGTTCCTAAAACTGCTGCCACAAATAACAATGGTTGACCATTGACTAAAAGTGAACGATAAACCATCCATTTGGAAACAAAACCATTCATTGGTGGTAAACCAGCCAGTCCAATTATACCAATCAACATCACCAGAAAACTCAATGGCATTTGAGTCACCAAACCACCCAATCTGTTCAAATCAGAAGTACCGGTTCGATAAACAACAGCTACAACTGTTAAGAACAATGCTGCTTGATAAGAAGCGTGATTAAGAACATGCATCAAGCCACCGGCACTTCCGATACTGTCAAACATCATGATCCCCAACAACATATATCCGCCTTGTCCAACACCATGCCATGCCAGCAATCTTTTGGCATCATGTTGCTGTAACGCAATGTATGTTGGAATAATTGTTGTAAGTGCCGCAATCCAGGCAATGATATTTTGCATATTGATTGAATTTGCACCAAACTTCATTTCTGCCAGATTAGACAAACCAACCAGTTTAATGATAACCAGAACAATCGCGAATAACCCCATACGAGAGGAAATTGCTCCTAAAAATGCCGCTCCAGGTCCTGGTGTTTCTGCATAGGCAATCGCTTGCCAGAGATGAAATGGCAACAAACCCATTTTAATTGCGAAGCCTGCAAACAACAGCACAACCAAAATCACTTGACCTAAAAAGCTTACGCCTTGAAAAGCAATAGAAACCGCTTTAAACTCAAACGAGCCCCCTGCGGTATAAATCACCACCATTGCAGCCAGCAAAGCCATAGCCCCGGTCATTGCATAAATCGCGTATTTAACAGCGGCTTTTTTGGCTTCGCTTGTCGGACGTAAAATCATCATGAAAAAACTCGCCCAACTGACAAATTCCCAACCAATGAAAAGAGTGAGTAAATCACTGCTGGCAAGTAACAGGAACATGCTCAAAACATTGGCGATTAAAGCAACTTGCAACATTCCATAATTACCACCTTTTTCACGATAGTATCTTGCCCAATCACCGGACATAAAAATTGACGATGCCAAAGCAGCAACAACTGTAATAATGGCAAAAAACCATGAAAGCGAATCAAATTGCCAGTTTAATTTAAAACCTAATATTTGGTAATGAAGTCCAGAAACAATGGTTGTATTCTCATAAGCAACTCCTGACATCAAAACCAGTATTGCAGTCAATGCCAAATACCACAGTGGCGATAACTTGTCGTTGATACGATAATTTCGTAATGCTGTAATAGCGATAAAAGCCAAACCGGAAACAATCAACAATTTATCAAGAAGATTCATGATTGACCTCCTAATTTTGGTTGGCTCATAATGGTTTCGATATAATTTTCTGCATTAACCGACTGTCTGGACATATCTTTCAACCGATCTGATATAGGTGAAACAAAGGGCATTGACACGACAACTATCAAAGCAAAAAACTTGGCATACAGCAAATTCATACCTGAAGTTGATGTTTGAGGAGGTTTGATGATATTTTCATCATTCTTCTGATACATAATCCGAACCAATTTAAACAGATAGGATGCCTCAATAACAGTAGCAAACAATACAACGCCGATGGCAATTTGGTATAAAACATCATCCTGTTGAGCCAGATTGATCACCAACATTAACTTAATCCAAAATCCCGGAAATGGCGGAATTCCAAGTAATGAAAAAATAAATATCAAAAAAATGGCTCCCAGTATCGGAGATCTTCGAGCCAAGCCCTTAAGCGAGTTGAATGAACCCGGCATCGAATCTGCAAGTAAAAACAAACCGCCTTTCACCAACAAATGATGCAACATCAAGCCAACAGCCAACCAAAGACCAATTGTTCCGGATAATGAAAGAGCAACAAAAACCAAACCCAGTTGAGCAATTGACGAAAACGACAACATGCGTGTCACATCTTTCGCTCTCCAGGCAACCATTTCACCACTTAACACACCCAAGATGCCAACAACCAACAACAAATCCAACACTACATCGACTTGGAATAACATGAGTAAGACCCGTAGGATCAACACAACTGCCAGTTTGGAAATCAATCCCGCAAGCAATGCTGACAATGATTTGGATGACGTTCCATACACCTCAGGAACCCATGAATTCACCGGAAACATCTCTGCTTTCACACCGGCACCAACTACAATCAGTATAAATGCCGACAAACCGGCTAAACCATGAAGTTTCCCAATCATTGTTGCCAAGTGAGCAATATTTAAAGTGCCTGTTATCGTATAAATTATTCCAATCCCAATCAATAACATCACCGAACCTGCACAACTGACAAAGAGGTATCTCAATGCTGCTGCCGGGGCTGCTTTGTGAGGTTGATTCGCAACCAAGCCATACGTCGCAACTGCAAGTAATTCATAGAAAACATACAAATTAAACAAGTCCGAACTCAGCACTAAACCAAATGAAGACGCTGCTAAAAGCATATAAAGCGACTGTTGTCTGATAGCGGTATATTGTCCCCAAGGCCAAACCACTAACAACATGGCAGCAATTATTGCCGAAAACATCAAGCTGAAGTGATCCACGTAGAAAACAATTCCAACCGGAGGTAAAAAGCCTCCTAAAAAGATTGCGAAACTGTCTCTGCCGACCACATTCCATTGCAACGCAACAAAGACCAAAACAAACGCTAAAACTACTGGGCCTAGCAAACGAGAAACCGTTGCTGAGAATTTTGCAACAACAGGAATCAAGAATGCTGCCAATAATGGTAAAGCGATGAGTAAAATCATTTTATTCATTGATTTGCTCCTGTGCTTTCAGTTAATTTTTCAGGAGCTTGGTAACTACCGGGTGCAGAAACCTCGTTGGAAACAGCAATGTCTTTCTCTAGTTTTTCACGAATTTTTCGCAAATCCAGTGTTCCATAATTTCTTTTCACTCTGAAAATCAAAGCCAGAGCTAAAGCCTGAATGCCCACTCCGATAACAATTGCAGTTAAAACCAATGCCTGAGGAACAGGGTCATTCATAACAACACCGGCAGACATCCCTTCAGTGATAATCGGTGCCACACCGCCGATGCGAACTCCTGATAACACCAACAATAAATTAGCACCTGCTTCCAGAAGAACCAAAGACAGTAAAATACGAAAGACATTTTGCAACATCATCATCCCAAACAAACCAATCAGACTCAGAGAAATAGCTCCAAAATACAATATGTTTTCAATTGTAACTTCAATCGACATCATACTCTTTCCTCCTCGCCATTGAGCTCAAAGAGCAAACCTGCAAGTTCAGCACCCACTTTTAAACCAACTGCCAAATATAGCAACGGAAGAGTTCCGGCTGACCAAAGACTACCAAATTCACCTTTGCCAAGCAGTGGTTGTAAGAAGTTTCCATCAGTAATCAAAGCCAAAACTCCAATTAAAATAAAACTGAACCCTGCAAATCCTTCGATAAATGTAATCGAATAATGATTTTTTTTGTCGCTGCCTGGATTAACAATCGACCTCATAGAGAACGCAACTGCCAACAAAACTCCTCCTTGAAACCCTCCACCGGGAGTCAGATGGCCGTGAACAATGATGTACATTCCAACCACTAACAACATCGGAAACAATAAATCCAAAGATTTAAGAACAACAAACTGCTTGTACTCTTTTGCTTGCCCAGACTTTTGTGTCTTAACAGAATCAGTTGAATAACTTTTCCCTAACAACAACCCAACAACTGAAGCCGCTGCAAATAATATTGACAACTCTCCTAAAGTATCCAAACCCCGATAAGCTAAAACAACTGATGTCACAATATTGGCAGAACCCACTTCTTGTTGTGCAGAACCCAAAATCGCCTTTCCGGCAACCATCGGGTTTTCAGCGATTGGCAAATAGCCAACAATAACAAATAGCAGAAAACTCAAACCGGCAATAAAAAGTAATGATGTGTATTTAGTCATTTTCTTCTCCTTGAGAGCCACCAGTTTGGTTGAAACCTAAGCGTTTCAACCCTAATGCCAGAATTAAACTTCCAAGCCCTGCCCCAATGGCTGCTTCGGTCATTGCTACATCCGGTGCTTTTACAATCGCAAAGATTGCCGTCAAAGCCAAAGATACTACCGAAGTCGCTACAACCGCTGCTATCATATTCGGAACAAACAATACCATGACCGCAGCCACAAGCATAATACATACTATCAACGCCACAACCCAAATCATTCTTTTGCCCTCCCTTTTTGCTCCGGCTTCGTTTTAGCCAATCTTTTCTTATGCCAAACTTTAGTCCCGCTTCGATAAAAAGCTCGGCTGATTGCTGAAGAACTTACAGGGCTGGTTAACAAGACAAATCCAAGGATTACCAGCAATTTACTCCACCATTGAGGATGAATAAAAATAATTCCAACCACCACACCGATTGTTCCCAAAGTCACAGCTTTAGTTCCAACCTGAATTCGGTTATAAACATCCGGCATTCTCAACAGTCCAACCGCACCTAACAAAATAAAGATTGCTCCTATCAATAAGAAAATACTACCAATCAAACTCATCATGATTTTTTATCCTCTTTTTCAGCGGAGCTTACTTTTGACTCTATAACCTTAGCCAAGGCAACGATTCCCACAAAAGACAAAACCGAATACACTAAAGCGATGTCCAAATAGAGAGAACTTTCGAAAAACATCGACAAGCATAGCAAAACTACTGTCGCAATCAGAGCCAAAGCATCGGCACTTACGATTCGATCTTCTGTTGTTGGGCCAAAGACCAACCTAAGCAAAACGAATGATGCCGCCATGGCTATCAAAGTGAAAGCAATTATCTGAAGCACCATCATTTCACAAACCTCTTAAGATATTTTTCAAACTGACCAATGATTTCACCGGTAATTTTTTTCATGTCCGCACCTTCGGGACAATCAATCCAATGTACCAGTAACTTATCATCATTAACATCAACGGTCAGTGTTCCGGGAGTCAAGGTGATACTGTTTGCCAAAAACAATTTTCCTAAATCCGATTGCATGCTTGTTTTGATTTCCACCATTTGTGGGTGAATATGCATATTCCTTGAAAGCACTCTCTTAGCCAAATCCAAATTGGCTTTTAATAGAGCGTACAAAAAATAAAACAAATAAGCCAGTACACCGGGGAAAGCCCCCAAATGCAATCTTAAACCATTAAGTATCTGCATTCTTGGTGCTGTAATCACACAGACAACAACTGCAATTACGAAGCCACTAATCAACTCGTCAGTTGCAAATGTTGCCGTCAACATCAACCACAAAACCATACAGATAAGAAAAACACTAATATAGGGAACGGATTCTTTTTTCATATTTAATTATTTAAAAACCTCTCCTGAACAATAGGCAGAGCACAACTCTCAACTCGCCTCACTTTCATACTAACACACCTATTCATTCATCTCATTGGTAAAACGCCCTAAAATGACAAGATTTTGACCCTTGTCAATGTTTCCCAAAACGTATTTTATTTATGAAATATTTTTGAAACTTTAATTCAGCCCAGAATTGATTTGCTATAATCCGCCAATGCAAAAAATCAAACCCTATTTAGCTGTTTTTAACACTGATAATGAATTTCAGCTTTCAAGCTCAATTATCAAAGAGAGTCGAAGCATTCAATTTGAAGATAAAGAGTTTAATGATGACCTTCGCCAGAAAATCATTGCTAATACTGATCGTCATTCACCAATTATCATTTTAAATGCAAATGCGAGGTTGCCTGATTTTTGGTTTGAAAGACTTATTGCCACTATATATGCAGACTCTAAAACTCTGATTTGCTCAGCACAAAGTTGCAAAATTAATCGTTTGTCACCCCTACAAGACGGAGATGTATTTAACGGATCTGTTGAACAACTTGATAATTTGATTTATTTGTTACAAACACCCAGCACTCTCTTTTGTGAGGAAATAAATAGAGAGTGTTTTATTGTTCGTAATCACTCTGTTTTGGAAAAACTGGATTCCATTCAGTATAAAGTTTGCAGTAATTTGTTGGTTCAAAGTCACAATGATAAAAACGTTAAACTAACCGACAAAATTGATATAGGAGATCAACGACCGCTACCGGCTCACCCTCTTGCCGCATTACAGTGGAAAATAAAAAGCAGTTTAGAGATTTGTGATAAGTCTCTTGGGTATCCTATTTTAGATAAAAAACCTGTTATGTTGCACATCACAATGTCATGGGGTGGAGGAGTCTCAAAATGGATTAATGATTATTGCGATCATAACTCTGAGTATAATCACATTATTTTAGCCTCTTATGGCGAACTTTACAGGAATCGACATGGAGAAAAACTTCAACTGCATTATGGCGAAGATAATGGAATTCCAATAAGAACCCATGATTTACAGTCACCAATCAAGGCAACCTCAATATCTCATGAAGAGTACAAAAGTATTCTGGATAAAATTCTTGACGAGTTTCAAGTTCAGCAAATCATGGTTTCCAGCCTTATCGGACACAGTATGGAATGTCTGCAAACCCCAATTCCAACAGTAAAAATCTTTCATGACTACTTTCCTTCATGGCCGAGTTTAATTGCAAATCTAGAAAACGACAAACTGACCTCAATTGATATTGATACCTCATTGTCGAACACTGCTAATGAACCTTTCGGAGTAATTAGTAAAGACATGTATCAAAGCTGGAAAGAGCATTTACATGGAATCTTTGAAAGAAAAAATATCACCTTGGTTGCCCCAAGTGAGTCGGTAAAAAGCAATCTTAAAAAAATTGATGCTCAATTAACAAAAGAAATTCATGTTATCCCCCATGCTTCAGCAAGTTTAAAACCAATAATTTATAACAAGAAATATAAATCTTTTCGCATATTGGTACTTGGTAGAATCAATCCTCCAAAAGGGCAGAAACTACTCGAAGAAATAATGGATCAACTGAATAATAATTTCCGATTTATTTTTTTGGGAGCCGGTAATGAGGGGAAAAAATATCTGAATAACAAATCTGTTTCTGTCGTCATGGATTATAACCAGAGTGATTTGCAACATTTACTTGAGAAATACCAACCGGATATTGCACTGATTACGTCTCAGACCTCTGAAACATACAACTACACTTTAACAGAACTCCAACAAGCCGGGATTTGCACGCTAAGCACAGATTTTGGAGCTCTGAAGGAAAGAATTAAAAATGATGCCACCGGTTTTATTTGTGAGAATAATTCCAATTCATTTGTCGAAAAAATTATTCAACTCAAATCAAACCCTGAACATATACTTAAAATCAGAGAAAACCTTAAAGCCAAAATTTTTCCAAGTTTTGAAGAACAGATTAATTCATTCAAAAAATTATTCTCCAAACACAAAGTGTGTTCATACAAATTAAATGAATCACAACCAGATTTAAAAATCTGGGCAACTCAATTACAAAATTTTAATTCAAAAAATCAACAGCTCAATACCAAACTTACTGATGCAACAAATCATTTAGAAGAACGCACGAAATGGGCGAAAAAACTCTCAAAGGAGCTGAAAAAAGCTGAGAAAAATATTTTTCTGGAACGACAAGAAAGCGCAAGACTTAAGCAAATAATCGTTGAAGAAGCTCAGCGAATGGAAAAAGAAATCAACAAGCTAAATGAAGATTTTCAATCTTTAAATTCTACTTATGAGTCCGAAATTAGAAGAAGGCAACAAACCGAGATTGATAAGCATCAAGTTGAGTCAGAGAGGAATACTATTTTCAACGAACTACAATCTGTTTATCAAAGTCGTTCCTGGAGGGTGACAAAACCTATGAGAAGATTCACCACCTGGGCTCGACACAAACGCAATGCTCTAAAGTTCAGATGGGCTCAACTAAAATCTCTGCCTACCAGATTAGTTCGCAGTCTTAAAACACGAGGAATGGGCGGAACCTTTAAACTCATTAAAGGAAGAGTTTCAAATTCTCATCCAGAAATCAAAAAAACAGCTCCTGTAAAAATCAGTAATGACTATAAAGCATTCGAGATTAAAACAAACAGACAGCCTTTTGTTTCAATCATTATTCCTGTTTACAATCATTTTGAACACACCTATCAATGCTTAAAGTCGATTTCCGAACTGACTGAGAAAACTGAGTTTGAAGTGATTGTCATTGATGATTGTTCAACCGATGATACTGAAAATCAGATAAAAATGATTTCAGGAATTCATTATCACCGCCAGAAACAAAATGGTGGATTTATTGAATCCTGTAACACAGGTGCGAAACTTGCAAAAGGAAGATACCTGTTATTCTTGAACAATGATACCGTTGTTTATGACTCATGGCTGGATACACTCATTAATGTTTTTGAGAATTATCCGGATGCCGGTTTGGTTGGTAGCAAACTGATATATCCAAACAACCAACTCCAAGAAGCCGGTGGAATTATTTTTTCAGATGCCAGTGGTTGGAATTATGGCAGACTCGGCAATCCTGAAGAACCGCAATATAACCATGTGCGTGAGGTTGATTACTGTTCCGGTGCTAGTATCCTCATTTCAAAAGAACTCTTTGAAGAGCTTGGACGGTTTGATGAAAGATACAAACCGGCCTATTACGAAGACACTGATTTAGCATTTGCTGTTAGAAATATTGGGAAACAAGTTTATTATCAACCGGCTTCTGTTGTGACACATTTTGAAGGAATTTCATCAGGAACTGATTTAACTCAAGGAGCTAAAAAGTATCAAGTTGTCAATCAGGAAAAATTCAAGGAAAAATGGACCAAACAACTGGCTAATCAGCAAAAATCCGGTAGTGATATAGAGTTGTGCCGAATACACGGACAACCAAAAAGAATTTTAATTTTTGATGCTTGCACACCAACACCGGATCAGGATTCGGGTTCATTACGGATGATGAATCTGATTATTATTCTAAAAGAATTAGGTTATCATGTGATTTTCATGCCTGAGAATCTCAGTCATAATGACAGGTACACTGAAGAGTTACAACAACTCGGTGTTGAGTGCATTTACACCCCACATATCACTAATCCTGTTGACTATCTGAAAGATAAAGGAAAGTATCTTGATGCGGTTATCCTGAGCCGTTATTATGTTGCTGAACAAGTCATGCCATTTATTCGAGAATACTGTCCAAAAGCTCAAATTATTTTTGATACTGTTGATTTACATTATGTCCGCGAACGACGCATGTCTGAGATCTCCAATGATAAAAAACTGGCTTCAATGGCTGAGAAGACTCGTGAAAAAGAACTCGCTGTTGCTAAAGCCTGTGATGTCACCTTAGTCGTCAGTCCTTATGAGGTTGAAGTTTTGGGTGAAGAAATCCCGGATACACAAGTTAGAGTATTGACTAATATTCATGAAATATACGGATGTCGCAAACCCTATTCTGCAAGAAAAGACATCATGTTCATTGGTGGTTATCAACACACCCCGAATGTCGATGCGGTTTTATGGTTTGTTGAAAAAATATTTCCTTTGATTCTCAAACAACTTCCGGAAATCAAGTTTCACATTATTGGCTCAAGAGCTCCCAAAGAAATCCAGAATCTTGCGTCAGACAATATCATCTATCATGGATTTGTCGAAGATATTGAACCGTTTATGGATGACATTCGTATTGCTGTGGCTCCACTTCGTTATGGTGCCGGTGTCAAAGGCAAAGTGAACATGAGCATGAGTTATGGCCAACCTGTCGTTGGTACTAAAGTTGCTGTTGAAGGCATGTACACACAAGAAGGGATTGATGTCCTAAAGGCTGAAACTCCTGAAGAATTTTCCAATCAAGTTGTCCGTCTGTATCAGGATGAAAATCTCTGGAATTCCATATCAGAGGGTGGCTTAAAAAATGTTGAAAACTATTTCAGCTTTGATGCTGCGAAGAATGCAATCGAAAAAATTATGAATCGCTAAACAACGGTTCTTTGACCATCCATTCAATCACAGATTGTTCCATTAAGGATGATGAGTTGATGCTGCCTCAACCAATAACAATTATGAAAGACTCAACAAATATGGAAATATCTGTTTGATAAACAGGCAAATTAACCCTAACGAAGCGAAGAATAATGCCCTTAAAAACCGGACTCTTTTTAAATCGCGAAGCACGGAAACTTTGAACAATTCGTAACTCAGCTCCTGTTCGATATCAACTTCATCCAGTTGATTCACATATTCATCAACTGACACAACTTCTGAAGGATGAAAATAAAACAGGGCTTTCACTGCTTTTCTCCCTCTTTTAACACTGGGAGCCATTTTACGAGTCGGATAGAGAACAGCTGCAAAAAGTATCAGAGGAAAAATGATAATCGCCCACATCATGATGATATCTAGCGGTGCATTGAATAATGATTGAGTTTGGACTTTGCTGATAGCACCTATGGTAAAAAGATAGCCGATGCTGACAATCTGTGCTTTGGTGTCATAATTCCGAACATTATCCTGCGCTTCTTTCAAAGCCGCATACAAAAATTTTAATTTTTCATCTTCTGTTGATTGCATAACTTCTAATCTTAAATTTTTTTAATTGCAATTATTTAAGTAAGGCTAGGATTCTACTCTTAAAGGAAAATCCTTCAAAATAAAAATTTAATTACAACTGTATTTCATACTGAAGAGACCTTTGTTAATTAGTTTAGTAACATATTGTAACTTGAATTAAAACTACGACTCTGCCCCCTTTGATTGGATTAGTAAGATAAAACGCTAGTCCATTCTAGAAAACAATTCTATTATATATTCCATATCATCATACTTTTCCGCAGCAGCCATACTCACTAATACCCAAAAAAGTTGATATTTGTATTCCTCTCCTTTTTTATTTAAACTTAAAAACCAATCATTTAATTTATTTTCATCATAGTTAGGGCCTGTATTTAGCATTGCTATAAATGAATCGCTTAAACCAGCAAGTATTTCACCCTCATTATTATCGCCAACTATACAATCTTCCAGTTTAAACTTTACAACACTCTCGCTTGCAACATTAAAGTAAATATCTTCAAATAACCTATGAAAGCTATTGTATTTAACAATATTGGTTTGTATGTACGACTTTGATAGTACTTCTTTTAAACGATGACCCAAAAACTCTATAACTCTTTTGAACTCTACTTTATTCAACTTTTTATTATTTCCAAGAAACGGGAAAGTGTCTGTTAAAGTGAGTATTTTGGACAGCTCTGGCACTTTATTTCTCACACACATAGTACCTTCCCAAAAAGACATACCGGGTTCTTCATTTGGCACTCTATCATTTTTATTATTGCAGCCACAAATAATTGTGAATAAAAGAAGTACCGTAATTTGCTTTTTCATCCTTTTTCCTAGAATGTGGTTTTTGTGTAACATTTTGTCATTAAAGTGACTGTCCAATATTATTTTGTTTCAACAAACAAGCAGTTGAGAATTATTTTTAACAAGCTTATGTCCTGTATTATTTCCAATATTATGGTTTTTTACTCATCTTTTTTATCATTCTTACATAAAGCATTCAAATAAAAAAAATATGTTAAATACAGTAAAAAAAGCACCAAAAAAACAGCTCTTATATTTTTTGGAATAGATTCTATAATTTCAGGATAGAGCCATTTTGTTATGTTATAGGCTATAACAATAAATATCGTAAGTACACTTTGTAATTTTCTACTCATAATCTTTATAGCCTAATTGCAACCTGTTCCAATCGCTCCTAATTCCACTAATCAAAAGGGTCAGAATCAAAGGGGTCGGTGTCATTGATTTTAATAGAAAGAATTATTCCTTTTCCATTGCCTCTTCTGCTGATTTATCAGCGAAATAAGAAGACCTTATCAGTGGACCACTGGCGATGTGCGTAAATCCAAGGCTGTAGCCATACTCCTCAATGTCTTTAAATTCTTGAGGTGTCCAGTAATACATGACCGGATGATGATGTTTGGTGGGTTGCAGATACTGTCCGATGGTAATCATATCGACTTTATGTTCTGCCAGGTCTCGTAAAGTTTCCTGAACTTGTTCGTAGGTTTCGCCCAGTCCTACCATGATACCGGATTTGGTTAAAATGTGCGGATGATTTTCCTTGAAACGCTTCAGCAAAGTCAGCGACCATTGATAATCGGCTCCAGGACGAACAGATTTATATAATGGAAATACGGTTTCCAAATTATGGTTGAAAACATCCGGCAGTTCCTGTGCCAGAATATCCAGAGCCACATCCATACGTCCGCGACCACGATAATCAGGTGTCAGAATTTCAATTTGAATTCCCGGACTTTTTTCTCGAACGGCTTTGATGCAATCGACATAATGTTGAGCTCCGCCATCTTTTAAATCATCACGATCCACTGAGGTAATCACAACATATTTGAGACCCATTTCAGCAATAGTATTTGCCAGATTTTGGGGTTCATTGACATCCGGTGGCAATGGTCTGCCATGTGCCACATCACAGAAAGAACAACGGCGGGTACAAACCTCTCCAAGAATCATGAAAGTGGCAGTTCCCTTGTTGTAGCACTCATGAATATTTGGGCAAGAGGCTTCCTCACAAACAGTAACCAGAGCGTTGCTGCTAATTTTTTTCTTTAGCTTCTCAACGGCATTTCCAACCGGCAATCTCACACGAATCCAGTCCGGCTTGCGAAGAGTCGGAACATCGGTTTCAAATCCGGCACGGTTGCGATGAGTTTTATCCGCACCAAGCTGTTTTTTTCCGGCAATAATTAAAGGAATGGAATCTGTCATTGTTTCTTAAATTTCAAAATATTACACAAATTGTCAACAAGTTCATTTTGCACCTGAAGAAAATCGACATTATGAACGAATTCACTGAGCTGAACCACTTCAAGACCTAAAAAACCGCAAGGGTTGATTCGAGAGAATGGTTCTAAATCCATGCGAATATTAAATGCCAACCCATGAAAAGTACAGCCTTTACGAACTCTTAAACCCAGAGAAGCAACTTTCTTACCTTCGACATAAACTCCGGGAGCATTTTCCCTGCGTTGCGCATACACATCATATTGAGATAAGGTTTGAATAATCGCTTCTTCGATTCCATGCACCAAAGCTTTAATACCCATCTTATGTCTTTTCAAATCAATCAAGGGATATATAACGATTTGTCCCGGACCGTGATATGTGACTTGCCCGCCACGATCGACTTGAATCACAGGTATATCACCGGCGGCTAAAATGTGTTCCGCTTTTCCAGCTTGACCTTGAGTAAAAACCGGTGGATGTTCGACTGTCCAGATTTCATCTGTTGTATCCTTGTCTCTTGAATCTGTAAACTCTTGCATGGCACGCCATACAGGTTCATATTCACTGAATCCAAGATGTTTGATTTTAACAGGAGTCGAAATTTCTACAGTGTCCATTTCACGTCTTTGTGACTGCGAATTTCGATAAATAAATTTTCTAAATGAGTTCTGGACTCGACATTCACAGTAATTGTCACGGATTGATATTTTCCTGTTCGACTTTGATTGGTTCGTACATGGTGTTCTTCAGTATCGGGACAATGTTTTTGCGCAATAAAAAGCATTTCCTGCAAAAACTTGTTACTGTTTTCACCCATAGCCTTAACCGGATAGGTACAAGGAAATGTCAACCCTTCGGGTTTTTGTTCCGCTTTGTTTGCTAATTCCTCAATTGTTTTTTTAGTCATCGTCTTTAAACCACAATCCTATACTATCAGTTGTTCTTGTCCACCAGCCTCCTTTATTCACAGCATCTAAGGCAACTAATGGTTTGCTTGAAATCACTTTATCATGCAAATTGATGTTTAATGTACCAATTGTTGATGATTTGCCTATCGGTGCGATTAAAAAATTGGGGACATCCACTTTTGCTTGCAGGTTTTTATATTCGCCTTTTGGAATGGTGATGAATAAATCTTCTTGCAAACCAAGATCGACACCTTCTTCAACTCCTTTCCATACTTCAACATTAACTCTTTTTTCATTCGCTTTAAACAACAAATTAGTCTCATAGAACCGGAAACCGTAATTAAGAAGATTCTGAGACTCATCGGCACGAGCTTTTTGAGACTCTGTACCCATAACTACCGCTATCAAACGCATGCCATTTCGCTTCGCCGAAGAAACTAGACAATAACCGGCTGATTCAGTGTGACCGGTTTTAAAACCATCAACCGAAGGGTCTCGCCAAAGCAAAGTATTCCGATTGTGCTGAGTGATTTCATTAAAGGTGAATTCTTTTTCAGAAAATAGTGGAAAGTATTCAGGAAAATCAACAATTATTGCCTTTGCCAAAATAGCTGCATCTCTGGCTGTGATATAGTGTCCTTCTGAAGGAAGACCTGTTGAATTAGTGAAATGTGAATTTTTCATTCCCAGTTTTTTTGCATACTGATTCATTAAATCAGTGAATGTTTCTTCAGTACCTGCAATATGTTCGGCGAAAGCAATGCAAGCATCATTCCCAGACTGAATAATCATGCCTTTTAACAAATCGCTAACACTAACAGTCTTGTTCACCTCAATAAACATTTTTGAACCACCAGTACGCCATGCCTTTTCGCTAACCCTAATCAAGTCATCAGTCCTGAGGTTACCATTCTTCAACTCGGTAAAAACCACATAAGCAGTCATCATTTTGGTAATGCTTGCAGGTTCTACCTTTTTATCAATATCTTTTTCAGCAATCAGTGTATCCGATAGAAAGTCCATGAGGATATAACTCTCTGCGGCAAGTGTTGGTGGTGCCGGAGTTGTAATAGGCTGGCTTGTTGCAGAAAAAACAAACAGCATTGCAAATACTGAAGATAATATTTGATATTTCATATTGCTAATTTTGTTAGAAGATAAATTTTGTGTATAAATATAGGCGCTTTTTTAAAACTAAAGTTCCGGTGATACAGTTATTTAGTAAAAATTAACTCAGCTGTTAACCCACTGATATCATTTTTGTGAATAACTGCTTGCCAATTATACAACTCACACAGTCTTTTTACTATTGCCAAACCTAACCCTGAACCTTTTTGTGTGACTTTATTACTACGATAGTGTCTGTCAAATAATTGAGGTAACTCATCATTACTAACCCCCATCCCTTCATCAACAACCAACACTCTGTCTTTTTTCAAAATTATCTGGATTGTTCCTATTGGAGTGTATTTAATAGCATTACCTATCAAGTTACTTAACGCGACCGAAACAACCGATGCAGGAGCCTTAACTTGTAACCAGTCCTCTTCGACTACTTTAACATTTAATTTTTTAAGATGAATTGTCGCTGAAAAATTCTGTAATATATCTTTGATTAACTTTCCAACCTGAGTTCGCTCCATATCTTTGTCAGCTCTTTGTTCTTCCCTAGCCAACAATAATAATGTTTCTATCAGCTCCGAAGATTGTTTAACCGCTCTTTCAATCCGATCCAATCTCAACCTGGTTTTTTCATCTATTTCCGGTTGAGCCATTATAAGCTCCGTCGTGCTGGATATAACAGCAAGCGGTGTTCTTAATTCATGGCTAACATCGGCATTAAACTCTTTGTCTCTATCCACCATTTTTGTTAATCGCTCAGAATACTCGTCCAGTGCTTGTGCCAGTTGACCCACTTCATCATCTGAAAAACCTTTTGCCAGTTTTTGCTTTTGGTCACTTTGACGATTGACCATTGAAGAAAGTTTTCGCAACGGTTTAAGAATTTTTCCGGAGGCATAGATTGCCAGAAAATAGGCAATTACTGTAAATAACAAAAATATTCCTGCTAACGAAGAATAAACCAAACGGTTTTCATTCTTTGGCGGTGTCACGTCAAATATCACATATCCCCAGATTTCTTTTCCATCGAGAACATGTCTTTTATTAACTGCCACTTTGAGTTTTTTTCCATCTTCTTGTAAATCATGAATTCCATCTCCCAAATCAGCATAGCTCAATGGTAAATTTAGCGGAAGTTTTTCAGGCGTGGTTAGTAACGCTTTGACGTTGGAAGCTATTGGCTCTCCCTGAGTTCCTTCTGGATCATTAATAAACTTCTCCATGTATTCATCAAGGTTTTGTTTTATGGATTCGCCAATCAAGTTGGTACTTAGATTCTGCCGAATTGTTAAAGATGTTGCAGCAAACAAAACACTGAGCAATGTGCTCAGTGTTAAAAATGCGACAATAATACGGTATTTTAATTTATTTCGAAACTTCATCCAGATCTGCTATTCGATAACCAATTCCGTGACGAGTGTGTATCAATGGTTTGTCAAAAGGTTTGTCTATTATCGCTCTAAGTCCATGAATATGAACCCTGAGCGAATCACTATCAGGCATTTCTTCACCCCAAACTTTTAGTTCAAGCTCGTGACGTGGAACAACCCACGGTGATGCTTCCATTAAATGTTTCAATAGCTTCAACCCGGTCGGATTCATTTCAATAGGGTTTCCTGCTCTCTTAACAATAAAAGTATTTGTATCATATTCCAAATCGCCCACCTGCAATACCTTTTTAGAGTTGTTATTCCTGCGATTGGCAAGAACCGTAACTCTTGCTTCAAGCTCTTGCAACGCAAAAGGTTTAACCATGTAATCATCGGCTCCTGAGTCAAACCCCTGCAGTTTTTGTTCGAGTGTGTCTCTGGCTGTGAGCATAAGCACCGGTGTGTTTTTATCGGTATCATGGCGTAATTTTTTGCAAATTTCCAGTCCATCCATACCTGGTAACATTAAATCCAAAATAATAACATCGAAATCATGAGTGACTGCAAAATGTAAACCGGTGATTCCATCTGCCGCGTAATCTAAAATATGACCTTTGTCTTCAAAATAATCTACGATATTGGCAGCGATGTCGGTATTGTCTTCAATTACTAAAATTTTCATTATTTCTCCAAAGGGGTTTTGTTTAAAGTAGTCAAAATTAAGTTTGATTTCTCTAAATTGTAAACCAACGGTCTCTTACATCGTCCATTTACTCGAAGCAAAAAAAACCCAAGATAAGTTCTCACAAATCTTGGGCTAAAAGTAGATGCTGTTTCTCGTAATCCTAAAGTAGGTCGCAATGCACCCTTATCTAACTTAACTCTGGGTGTCATTGTACTAACATTTATGTTATGGTTTCGTTAAGATTTATTAAGAGTTTTGTTAAATTTTTAAATTCCAGCAAACTTTTACGGTTTTATTAACAAATTCTCCGTTTTTCTATAGAATACACTTGCTACAAAATTAGAACAAAAATGCTACGATTCACAATAATATTTATAGTTTTAGTTCTGGTGATGTTTTCACTGGAGTTAATGGAACCCATCAGACAAGCCGTGATTTTACCCTTTACCGGTTTTTTGGCAACATTTAGCGCAGCCATCATGCAATTTTTTGACTCCAATGTTGTTTCAAACGCTGATGTAATCATGAACAAAGAGAACAGTTCTCATGCTGTCAGAATTGCAGCCGGCTGTAACGGTGTAGAGGCAGTCATTGTACTTTTTGCCGCGATATTTGCTTTCCCATCAAGTTTTAAACACAAACTCATTGGCTTTGTTCTTGGCTTTTTTGCCATACAATTTCTCAATGTGATACGGATTATCTCGCTTTTCTATCTGTTGGCTTGGGATAAAACCTGGTTTGACTGGTTTCACTTGTATCTTTGGCAGGCTTTGATTATTCTGGATGCTTTAATTGTTTGGTTGCTTTGGCTAAGATTCCTACCGAAGAAAAATACTGAGAACTTGAATAACAATGTTACAGTTTAATCTTTCGAGTGATTACTTGCCAAAACATCACCCAATCACCAATGAAACTGTAAAACGGATAAGTGAAAGTTGCCGGAACATTTTTTTCAAAGAAGAAATGTCCCACCCAAGCAAAACCATATCCAATAACAGGAGCAAGCAGTGACAATAGATACTGCTTGCTGAATATGACATAAACGATTAATGCAATGACCATAGCAGAACCAATAACATGGAGCAAACGACATGTTTTATTGCTGTGTTCTCCCAAGTAAAACGGGTAAAATTCCTTAAAGCTCTGATATCTTTTTTCACTCATGGCGATTATTTTACCACTTTGAGAAAGCCTTTGTCATTTGGAGATTTCTTTTCTTTAGATGCTGTATCAGGTTTAGGAGGTTCAGGGGTGTTGTCATCATCTTCACCAAACATCATTCCTTGACCGTTTTCACGCGCATAAATTGCCAAAACACTATTCATAGGAATGAACAAATTGTGACTCACACCCGAGAATCGGGCATCAAACAAAACACCTTCGTTGGCAAGTTCAAGATTATTGGTCGCACCGTATGATACGTTTAATACGACTTTTCCATCTTCATCAATCCCTGAGGGTATCATCACATCTTCACCCTTAGAATTCACCAAAATTAACGGAGTGCACTCATTATCACTAATCCATTCGTGTAAGGCTCTAAGAATGTATGGTTTTGAAGAATTCATCAACTCTCAGCTTTAGAAATCAAAACGCATTTCACGTTCTTGTTCTGAAACACTCTGTTTAAATGCTTCTTTTCGGAAAATCATATGAGCATAAGTACGGATTGGTTTTGGTAAATCTTCCCAATCGACACCGTAATATTCTAAACGCCACAAAAATGGGGCAAGGCAAGTATCAACTAGCGTCATATCATCACTCAGGAAAAACTTTGATTGCGAAAACAAATCAACAGACGCATTCAGCTTGGCTGTCAACTCATCAATCGCTTTCTGTTTTTCGTCAGGGGAACCACTTTCCAATCTTGGAATATAGGTCAACCAATCTTTTTCAATGCGGTACGTGTATAATCTCAACTTCGCTCTAGTAACAGGATCCGGTGGCATCAAAGGAGGATGCGGATAACGTTCATCCAAATACTCAGTAATAACTGTTGTGCCATATAACGCCAAATCTCTGTCAACTATCGTTGGAGTTGAGTGATAAGGATTGATATGAATTAAATCTTCAGGGGGATCAAGGGGATCAACTTCAATAATGTCAACACTACTAATATTTTTAGTTTTTAATAAAAAACGGATTCTGTGACTATCATACGAGTCAGAAACTGAATACACAGAAATTAATGAACGGCCACGCGCAGGAATTATCACGCTAAAATCTCCAAAATGTTATAATAATTCGAATTTATTTCTTTGCCAAATTTGACAAAGTGGCGGATTATAACATTTTTTAATTTAAAAAAGCAAAATTCGGGCAATCACCAGTATCACTCTACAATCAATATTTTCTTTATTTTCAGTAAGTTAATTGCAAACCAAAACTTTTTCAACTCCTACTATTTATCTAATCAAAGCCATTTTCAAAGATTAAATCTGTTGATGGATTACACGTCACATCAATCTCTACATCAGAGCCTTGCAGTTGTCCAACCCCGAGAGTGACAAAACATTCCTGAATGGGCGAACTCGGTTGAGAAAGAATAGTGACATTATAGTTGGACTCATCATCCAGTGCTGTTGCAAAGTTATAGCTTCCATTGTCAGTTACACTCAAGTCATCTCCACCATTATTTTGTAAAATAATTTCACTCCCGGAAATGAGTCCAGTGACATTAACACCGATTGAATATTGATTGGTTGTGCAAACAAAACTTCTCAAGACGTCTCCTGTCATTATACCAGACGAGGTTGTCGTACAAGTTTGGTTTGGTGTGGTCGGTTGTGGTGAAACCAAATCAATAGTATATGTGTCACGATGATCAACCTGTGTCGGAAATGTTTTAATTTCTCCATGAGTGTCTAGAACTAAATTATCACCCAGATTATTGGTGACTTCGATACTGTTTCCGGGTGCAATTCCATAAACACGAACACTCAAATCAAACTGAATTGTTGTGCATGTCACATCAATAATGACATCTCCCCCTGAAATTGTGCCTGTATTTGGATTGTCAAAAGTACAAACTTGATCCGGAAAACTGGGATGCTTAGTGACTGATACGTCATAGGTCGATGTGTCAGCTAAGTTGGATATAATTTGCTGTCCGTCTGAATTAAAGGTTATCGAGTCATTTCCATTTGAAAAAGTCACAGTATTCCCGGCAGCCAGCCCTGTTACATCAACATATAAATCGTATCTGTCTGCAACATTCAGAATATAAGCTGCTCCATCATCAACCCAATTGTTATCCTCACCAAGCGCACCAACTAAAGCCCGATTACCGGAAATATCAACATCATATCCAAAAAAATCATTATCTGCTCCGTCACTTGCTGTGAGTTTTTGGTTTTCAAACCAGTTCACGCCGTTAAACTTAAACTCATAAACCGACCCGGAATTATTACCGACATCATCGTCTGCATAAGAGGAAATTAGAATTCTGTTTCCAGAAATCGCTGTTGATCTACCGAAGTAATCAAAATGCATTGCCCCAACGCCACCGGTTAATCTTTGTGTTTGAACCCAATTTGCACCATTGAAATTAAACAGATAAGCGGTGCCGATTTGCTGACCGTTTCCATCATCTTCATTTGGAGCTCCAACGATGGACCAGTTTCCTTCAATACTGACGTTAAAACCAAAATAATCCCCGGCATCTGTATCCACAGGTGATAGTTTGGGTAATTGATTCCAATTCATTCCATCAAAATTAAAAATATATGCTGAGCCGGACTTATCACCTCTGTCATCGTCCGCCCAAGCACCAATGATGGCATTATCGCCATCCAGAGAAACGCTGAGTGCAAAATTATCATTTGCTGCACTATCCATAGCAATCAGTTTTTCTGATTCATTCCAAATATCATTAACAGAATCATAATCAAAGACATAAGCCGAACCGGCACCGACCCCGCCAACAGAGTTGTTATCAAAACGAGCACCAACCAATAATCTGTCGCCGGATAAGCTCACATCACTCCCAAAAGCATCACTGGCAGCAGCATCACTGGCCAATAGTTTGTGTATTTGAATCCAATTCAAACCGCCATTACGCTCAAACACATAAACAGAACCTGAGAAAGATCCATTCTCACTATCCCCTTGTGCTCCAATAACCATTCTGTCATTTTCTATGCTGACAGAGTAGCCAAAGAAATCACCTGCTACTGTGTCATCTCCAAATATTTTTTGACTCAGCACCCAATTACTGCCGACATAGTCAAAAACATAAACTGCTCCGGCATCAACACCCAAATCCTGATCGCTGTATGCACCCACAACAGCTGTTTCTCCTGAAATGCTGACAACGGATCCAAATTTATCATTTAACACGCTATCACCGGCTATCATTTTTTGATCTTCAACCCAGGATATACCGTCATAATTGTACATATAAGCTGATCCGGCAAATTCAGCCATTTCATCATCACCATAGGCTCCAATCAATGCTTTCTCAGGCATCATGGTATCTCTGTCTAATGCGACAGCAATTCCGAAGGCTTTGTTATAATTACCACCATCGCTTGGTATGAATCTTTGGCTTTCCACGTATGCATCTACGCCATTAAAATCATACATGTAAGCTGCACCAAGATTGTTTGCAATGCCTGACTCATCATTCTGATAAGCTCCAACAACAATTCTTCCGTTTGAGTTTGAAACAGAAACTCCAAAATTATCACCAGATGTTCCATCGGATGCCGAAAGTTTTTGATAGAATTCCCAACTTCCGGTCATGCCGTTATATTCATAGACACTCGCCGACCCCGAATCGACACCTAAGTCATTATCTCTCCATGTTCCAACAACAAACTGAGTGTTGTATAAGCTCACTGAAAACCCAAAGTTATCGTTGTTTTCACCTGCCGGGTCATAGATTTTTTGAGCAAAGTCCCATGTATTGCTTCCTAAGTTTAGATTAAATACATAGACTGAACCACTAGTGATACCACTATTTTCATCAGTAAAAGCACCAATGACCGCTGTATAACCATAAAGACTCACTGATGAACCAAAGTTTGCAAAATCATATATTCCCGGCACAGTTATTTTTTGTGTTTGAGCCCAATTACCACCAACGTATTCAAACACGTACGCAGCTCCTGATAATGGCCCAATTTCTGTATCATTGGATGAACCAATCAAAATTCTATTAGAAGACAAACTGACCGAGTTTCCAAACCCTTTCGAGAAACCAGAGTGACCTGTTGGTGTTAATATCTGGCTTTCAATCCAATTATTACCATCAAAATCAAATACATAAACTTGTCCGCTTGATCCGGCACCAGGCGCTCCAATAACCACTCTGGTGGATGAAATACTAACAGAAGTTCCAAAACGGTGACCGCTACCGCTATCACTGGCAAACAGTCGCTGAGTCTGAATCCAGTCGTTTCCGTCAAAGTGATAAATATATGCTGAGCCAGATGAGCTTCCCATGTATCCATCTCTAGAAACTCCAATAACGGCATAATCACCTGACATGCTTACAACTCCACCAAAATAATCGCCGGCAAAAACTTCGGACACAACCAGCTTGGCTTCTTCGACAATGGATTTTATTTCAGGAGTGTTTGAAGGGATTTCTACGTTCGATAATACATAAGAAGTCTTTGCAACTAATATAATAAACAGAGTAAACACAGACCACAGATGTGTTTTATTCGACTTTTCCACTTGAATTCCCCCAATTATTGATGTGCTACAAGGCTAATAACACCTCAGAACATTTTAATTGTACCACACCTTTTTATGTGAGAAATACCGGAATAAGCCTCAAGAAGGCATTAATTTTTTTGCAGCGCCAGTATTGGATCGAGTTCTGCAGCTTTTTTAGCAGGATAATAACCAAAAATAATTCCTGTTATTAAACACACACCAACTGCCAGAATAATCGAAAATAAGGACCATTGAACCGGCCACTCTGCAAAAGATTGTATGATAAACGACAACAACACTCCCATAACGATGCCCAATAAGGCACCAACAGCAGCAATGGTTGTGCTTTCAATCAAGAATTGATTTTTAATATCAACTTTGGTTGCGCCAACCGCTCTCATAAGCCCAATTTCTTTGGTTCTTTCAAGAATAGTCGCCAACATAATATTCATGATTCCGATTCCACCCACCAATAACGAAATTCCCGCAATACTGGACATTACAATGGTGAAAATTTGTTGTGTCTTATTTTGTTGATTTAGAAGAGAAGCTGGTACGATAATCTCAAAATCTTCAACATTTCCATGTCTTCTTTTTAGCAATTTATCAATTGCCAATGCTGCTACTTGCGGTTCAATGGTTGTGTCTATAGTGACTCTAATACTATCAATTTGGCTTTCAAGATTAGGTATTTTCAAGCGTTTCTGAGCTGTTGCCAAAGGTAGAAAGATTCTGTTATGTTCAGCCCCTAATTTGATGCCTTGAATTTCCTTTTTACTGAGTTCTTGCTGTTGCAAAACTCCAACGACTTTAACCCACAAATGGTTGATTTTAATTAATTCACCAATCGGGTTTTTATCGGCAAATAAACTCTTAGCCACTTCAGAACCAATCACAGCCACCTGTTTACTGGCATTATTGTCATCCTGAGTGAAAAAATCTCCTGCTTCAATTTTTAAATTTGACATGGAAAAACAGTTTGGAGAGACCGCAATAACAGAACTATCTGCTTCTGACTGATTAGAAAATACCGAATAAGTTTTCAGGTTCTTTTCAGCACAACTTTGTGAAACAAAAGGCAAAGAGCTTTCAATGGTTCGCATATCGTTCAAACTTAATCCCACCGAACTTTTGCGTATTTCTTTTAATGTTTCGTTGTCATTGAGCTTTTCATTGATAACCAGATTTCTCAAACCCATGGACTCAATGAGCCGAGTGGATTCAACCTTTGCTCCTTCACCAATGCTTAACATTGCAATAACAGCACCAACTCCAAAAACCATTCCTAGCAAAGTTAATAATGTACGCAATTTATGATGCATCATTTCCACAATAGCTTGTTTAAATAACACTAACATTATCGTGCTTCCTCCTTGTTCACTTGCTCCGGATCAACAAGAGCAATCACATCATTTTCTTTCAAACCGGCGTCTATCTGACATTGGCTGGTTGAGCATAAACCGGTTGTTACAAACCTTTTATTAAATGTATTTCCTTCTTTTAAATAAACCCAGCTATCTTCCGCTTCTCTAAAAATAGTCTGAATTGGCACGACAATCTTTTCACTTTCCTCACTTGTGAAAATGACTGCATCCAATCGTTGCCCAGGTAATAACTTTTGCTGATCTTGCTCATTAATAAGCACATTCACAATAAAGTATTTAATTGGATTATCGCGTTTTTTGGGTTGAGCCGTGTTACTGATTTGAGTCACAGTACCGGTGAATTTTAAATCCGGAAAAGCATGCAGGCTAATATCAACACTTTGGCCTTGTTTAATTCCAACAGCTTCAACTTCAGGCACATATATTTTTGCTTGCATAGATGATAAATCAGGAAGAGAAGCCAGTTTCATTCCCGGAAAAACAGATTTACCGGCTTGTGGAATGGTGTCATCCCAGGATTTTTTAAGAACGACAATACCGTCATGAGGCGCTTTAATTTCAAGACTCTCAAGATTCTCTCGGTTGACATCTATTTTTGACTTTTGAAATTCACTTTGTGAATCAATTAAATTTACCTCAGATAACGATTTGTCCTGATAGTGGCTTTCCATCTTTTGTAAGTGTTGTGTCTTTGCTTCCAGAAACTCTTCGTTATCGGATGCCTCAATCATTTCAATTTTGGTATAGAGCAAAGGGTCGTCAATATTGAATTTTTTAGCCATCAAATATTCAAAATTGACAACCTCTTCTTCATTATTAAAATCTTCAATAGATAAGTCCATTTCGCGTTGCTTTTTATTTTTACTGAATTGTAATTTGCTGATTTCATACTCAGCAGCATCCACTTCCAACTGAAAAGGAACGCCGTCAAAACGCACAATCACATCTCCTTTTTTAACATGTGCGTACTGGTCGATAATCCAGGCAATTGTTTGAGGTCTTTGGGTTTTAGACGCCGAAGTAATCGGTGTGGATGTCACAGCCTCAAGTTCTCCACTTGCCATCAGACTGAAACGAGTTGAGGATTTTTCTACTGTCAATTGTGGAATGGGAGCATCATCTTTTGTACATGAAATAAATAATAAACAAAGAACAAGCAACAATATCGCTCTCATAGTTTATTCTCCACGGCTTGTGCAACATTATTTACTTCACCCTCGATAGTAGCATTGAGTCTCATTCCGGGTCGCATAACTTCTGTATCGACATTTTCAATAAATACAGTGGCTTCGAGAACTTTACTGGGTTGGTTTTTGGACTTTATTGTAACAACTCTGGCCAAGGACTGAATCGAGCCATAAAATTCTTTGTCCGGCAATGAATCCAGTTTGATTTTTACTTTCAATCCTTCTTTAACAGAGCGAATGTTGCTTTCAGGTATTTCCAACTTGGCGATAATCTGACTTAAATTAGCAACTTCAATCACTCTGTGACCACCCCAAACAGTATCGCCAACCGCAAATTTGTTTTTATCCCAACCGGATTTGTGAATAACAATTCCTTCAGATTGAGCCATCATTCGCATCTCAGCAATTGAGTTACTATACTCTTCGATTTCAGCATTGAGTTTATCTACTTCAGCTTGAACGATTTGTTTTTCTGTTTCCGCTTTTTGACGACTGAGTTGCAAATCCAGTTTGGCTGATTCATACTCTTTCTTAGCCAACTCAAAGCTCAGTTGGTTTTTGTAATATTCGTTTTGAGCAATGAGAGACTTTGGCAACTCAGCTTTTCTTCTTGCCTTATCAAGCTCCATCTTTTTTTCTTCGATAATTATCTTTTTGTTCTCAAAGGTTTCGATGTTGTTAACGCTTTGATTTTTTAAAGTGCTTTGTTTAATTCCTAATTGTCCCTGAGCATCAATCAGTTTGGTTTGAATAGCATCTGTTTTAAACATCAAAACCGGCATTCCTTGTTTGACAACACTTCCATCTTCCGCCATGAATGCAATGGTGTATTGCCAGATTCCTCTGACTCTTGGAGGTGAATAACTATCGGTTTTTAATGCTTGAAGTTCGCCGGTAACAGAGATAGATGTTTCGCTTTCAACAGAAAAACTCAAAAACATTAATACAGCTAATATGAAATTAATCATTAATATTCTCCAATTCCAACTCTATCAAAGCGCTCATTCCGTGCATCAATCCGTTTGGCTTTTCTCCTGTCAGTTCAACTATAGCCTCATAATACAATCCATCTCCCCAAACCTGCATATCTTCTCCGGCGGATGCAATTTGTACAATTTCTCCCGAATAAACCTCATCCAAAAAAGCATCAAAGCGAATTTTAACTTTTTTATTACCTCTGATTTTCGGCAAATCAATTGCATTCAACCAGGCAATAATGTGCATATCCGTGTTGCGAGAAACACTTAAAATCTCCTGTCCTGAGTTTAATTGATCACCAATTTGAATTTTCTCTCCGGTCCATGATTTAGTTAGATAAACCACATAACCATCTTGTTCTGCGTAAATAGTAAATTCATCCAACATTCCTTGCAGATAGTCGAGTTTATCTTGCTTCTGTTTGATTCCGAGCTCAATCTCGACCTCTTTTTCTGAAATTTTTGTCTTTAACTCCTTTAGATCGCTTTTTGCTTTCTCATAGTTTTTTTCAGAATTTTTGAGTTGTAATTGATTTTGTTTATAAGCCAAGTCACCGATATAGTTCTGTGGTATTTGAGCTTCTTTTTCAGCAATCTTCAAATCGGTAACGGCTCGTTGATAAGCAATTTCAGCATTATTCAGTTGAATCTTTAACTCAATGCGCTCCTTTTTTGAAGTTGCTTTGAAAACTTCCAGTTCTTCGATTTGAGCATTGATTTGTGAATCAAGACTTGAACCGTCGATTCGTAATAAAAAGTCTCCTTTCTCTACTTTGATTCCTTCCTCAGCCATTTCACTAATTTTTCCTTGAAAGGATGGAACCAAAGGCATCAGTACTTTTTGAGAGTTCTTCGATTCATTTGTGCCGGTGATATAAATGGTTTCAGCATCAGCATGAAAATTTGCAAGAAATAATAATAAAACTGAGAATACCGGCATCATGATACAATTTCTCCGTCAAGAAAATGAATGGTTCGATTGGCGTATTCAGCAACGTCATCTTCGTGAGTCACCATCACTATCGTTTGCCCGGCTTGATTTAACTCTGTTAATAATTCCATAATCTGATCAGAAATTGCACTGTCTAAATTTCCTGTTGGTTCATCCGCTAAAAGAATATCAGGGCTGTTGATTAGCGCTCTGGCAATTGCAACCCTTTGAATTTGTCCACCGGACATTTGGTTGGGCATGTGATAAAGTCGCTCTTCTAGCCCGACTCTAATTAATAACTCCTTGGCTTTCGCTTCACCGTCAATCGAGTTGGCATTACGACTGTATCTCAATGGCAACATAACATTATCAATTGCATTTAATTTGGGGAGTAAATGAAATCCCTGAAAAACAAAACCGATTCTTTGGTTTCTAATCTTTGAGAGTTCATCATCATTTAATTGGCTGACATCCTGTCCTGCCAAGAAATATTTTCCTGATGTCGGTTTGTCCATACAACCAAGAATGTTGAGAAGAGTTGATTTCCCGGAACCGGAGCGCCCCATGATTGCCACAAATTCAGATTCACGAATTTGCAGATTGACTGAGTTGAGAGCTGTTACGGTTTCCCCTTGTGTTTTAAAAACTCTGGTCAAGTTTTCTATTTTTATCATTTGTCGATTTTATCTTTTCCCTATGTAGATTTTTGATATTTCTTTTAGTTCAATCAATTGCAATAATTTATGAAAAAATAATTTTACCAATGATTAGTAACACAGAATATACCATGATTGTTAAGGCAATCCATGTCGAAAACTTCTTCACTAAATCAGAATAGTTGACTTTATGTCCCACAACAGACCAAGCACCATTTGGCCTGACTTTTTCATAAAACTTAAGTAGTGTAGCGGTTTTTTCAGGTCTTGTCAGATAGGTTACAAACAACCAAACTAGAGTCGTAGCCAAAACCACAAAAATATAATCATAACCGCCGCCTAAAGATTGACGGAATTGCTTGCCACTTTCTGTGAACTGCAACCAAAAGTAAGTCACAAATGGAGCAATTGTCGCAGCGATTTCTGAAAATACGTTGACTCTCCACCAATACCACCTGAGAATCAAAACCAACCCTAAGCCGGCTCCGGCTTGAAAAACAAATTCCCAAACCGCTTTGATTGAAGTTAATTGCGTAGTTACAGCGAGAGCAAAAACAGCCAACAACAAACTTATCATTCGGGATAATTTTAGCTGATTTGTTTGCTTTTTTTCTTTTACCAACAAAACATCATTAATAAGTAAGCCGGCTCCCCAATTGATTTGGGTTGATATGGTACTCATGTACGCACCCAAAAAAGCCGCCGCCATTAAACCTTTCGCTCCGGTTGGTAAAAAGTCTCTGATTGCATAAACAAAACCCAACCTTTTTTCATCACTGGCAAGTTCGGGATAGAGAACAATAGCTGCTAATCCCACCAAAATCCAAGGCCAAGGTCGGACACAATAGTGTAACACTTGAAAGAGAACTGTGGCTTTTAAAGCATCTTTATCGGTTTTGGTGCTCATCATTCTTTGAGCAACATAGCCACCACCGCCGGGTTCTGAACCGGGATACCAGCTTGCCCACCATTGAAAAGCCAAAAAACCAATCAAACTTCCTAACGGCACAACATAGATTTGCGATAAGTCTGAGGATTCACCAAGCTGCGGAAAGAAGTTCAAAGTTCCTTTATCTGATAAATTTGAAACAAGTCCATCGACTCCGCCAACCTCGGGTGAGCTAACCACAAACCACGCCAGAATCAAACTTCCAACCATTGCCAAAGAAAACTGCATCACATCAACAATGGCGATTCCACGAAGTCCTGAAATCGTTGAATATGCAGTCACAAAAAGCATTAATCCGGCAACAATAGTAAACGATTGCGACTCGGTTATTCCAAGCAAAACCTGAACAATAGAAATCATTGCCAAATTAACCCAGCCAATAACCAAAGAGTTCATGAAAAGACCCAGGTAAACACCTTTGAAACGCCTTAGAAATCTCGCCGGTTTTCCGCTATATCGAAGTTCAATCAGCTCTGCTTCAGTTAAAACACCGGAACGATGCCACAATTTGGCAAAAAATATTGCGGTTAACAAACCTCCTGCTAAAGCATTCCACCATATCCAGTTTCCTGAAATTCCATTTAGAGCGACAATTTCAGCAACCGCCAAAGGAGTGTCGGCAGCAAAGGTCGTCGCCACTATAGAAATTCCGGCGACATACCAGGGTAAGTTTCTTCCTCCGAGAAAGTAGTCGTTTAAATCAACCAGCTTTTGTTTATGATATTGAGTGCTGAGATACCAACTCAATCCCAAAAACCCTAAAATTATCAGCCAATCAATCCAACTCAGAACCATAAAGTCTATAGAGCCTAATCTCGTTTCGGCATTTCTTTGATATAAACATCCTGTTTTGCGTAAGGAATCTCGATACCGACTTCGTTGAATTTCTTATAAACTTTCATATTGAGTTCGTGTACAACTTTTCCTCTTAAAACAGGCTCCTCAATCCAACAAAGCAATTCAAAATCAAGGCTGGATGCACCAAAAGCACGCATCCGCACTCTTGGTTCAGGGTCTTTACAGACATTATCAGATTCATCTGCTATAGATTTTAGAACGTCACAAACCTGATCCACATCACTACCATAAGCTGCTCCGACTTTGACGCGGATGCGGTATTTCTCCCAGCGACCGGAACTTTCATTTTGTACTTTTGCATTTCCGATAACAGCATTCGGTATGGTGATTTCAACATCATCACGAGTGAGAATACGAGTGGAGCGAATACCGACATTGGTTACCATTCCGCGTTCTCCGGTACTGATAACAATATAATCTCCCACCTTATATGGCGTATCAGCCAGAATAAAAAAGCCAGAAAAAAGATTGGATAAAGTGTCTTTAGCGGCAAAACCGACGGCTATACCAATAACTCCGGCAGATGCTAACCATGCTGTTGGATCGATTCCCCAAATTAACAAAATAAAATAGGAACCGGTTCCAACGATAGCAATTTTTCCTATTAAAGAAAATAACGGGACTGTTTTTCGCTGAATCATTCGATAACGATTTTTCAGTCCGCTCAATACTTTCAATAACAATGCCAGTATTCCAAAACCTCTTGACATCCATACAAAAACCAAAATGGTCAGTAACAAATGAATCAGAGTGGATTTAGCCCCGGAGGATATATCAAGTGTATTCGTCGCCAGAATTAAAAAGAAGAAAAAAACCGTCAAAAATATCGGTCTTTTCAGTAACAAAACCAACTCATCATCTGCATTTGTCTTAGTCCGCTTGGTGAGTTGGGTTGCACTTCGCATGACAACAAATTGCACGATTTTTCCAAACACATATCCGATACATGCAATTATTAGAAATTTAAGCATGGGGATTGCCTGAAGTCGGTCCCAATAAGGTTGCCAAGACTCAGGTAACCAGTCAGCAAACTTACCAATCATACCAACGACTTCGGTTTTTACGTTTTGAGTTTCGCTTTGAATTTGTTGAAAAAACATAATTTATTGAGCGTGTTTTATTGATTAAGCCAATTATTCTTTATTATTTTTTAATAAAGCGTCACGGATTTCTGTCAGTAAAATTTCCTCTTTGGATGGTTCTGGTGGTGCGGCCGGTTTTTCTTCCTCTTTTTTCTGCATTTTGTTCATCGCTTTAACAACCATGAAGATAGAAAAGGCAATAATTATGAAGTTAATAATCGTTTGAACCGTATTTCCCCAATTGATTGTCACAGCCGGATTCTCTGCGGTCGCTTCCTTAACAACCAAAGACAAATCTGAGAAATCAACACCTCCGATTAAGACACCAATCGGCGGCATGATAATATCATTAACCAGCGATGTGACGATTTTACCAAATGCAGCGCCGATGATTATACCGACTGCCATATCAACAACATTTCCTTTAACCGCAAATTTTTTAAATTCAGATAACATACCCATAGTTTGACTCCAATTTCATTGAAGACACTATGGTAAACGAAATAAACCAAGTTGGCAATTTTTTAGTTTTGAGGATTTGTGAAGAGGTGTGGATCTACAGGAATCCATTTCATGTTCAAGTATTTCAGATTACGGATTTATCTCACTTCTCTATCATGGACTCAAATGCACTTAGATCTGAGATTGAAACATTTTGATCAATTTCGACTAATACCCAACCATAATATTTGCAATTAGAGAAAGCGACTAACGGGAATTTATTACTTTCTGGAATATTTCAAACAAAGAGTGTTAAAGCGAGCTGTTATTGTTGAAGTTAGGACATTGTTCAATAGCTTGAGTTTTTTGCTTACCTTCTTTATCCGGAAGAGGTTGAGTCCAGCAATCATCAAATATAGAGCAATAACAATACGTTAGCCCCAACTCACCTTGATTGATTGAATTTTGGAGAAGTTGCACAAGATTAGGCTGATCCGTTTGGAATAATATCAAAGACTCTTGTGGAGCCAGCACTCTATCATGCACATCGCTTTTCCCATAAGTGACTCCAAGTTCTGCTTTATCGTCTAGTTTTCGAACAAAAGAGTCCCAATCCCCAACATTCTCTCCTTTATACCGCAGTAAAACTCCTTGCATTTTAGCCGGTCCCACTCCTACATTATTAAGCGATATTTTCATGTAAGCAGATTCATCACTAATATTATCATTAATAACTGTTTGCACATAAGGCCAAACAGATGCCGTCGTTTGTTTTCTCACGGCGTACGACTCTGTTAAAGCCGCGTAAAGCGCAATCGCACCTGTAAAAACCGCTGCAACAGAAAGAATTGTTTGAATAGAAGTGAGTTTTAAAAACCTTTTTTCAATTTCGATGATTGTTTCTCGAATGTCTTGTTGTTGAGTTTCATCTTGATTTTTGTTCTTTTTATTACTCATATAATTAAAACTCCTAGTGGAAAATTAGATATGTTTTTTTTATCCACTTTTTGATTAAACTGTTTAGTTTTCAGATGCTTCTGCTTTTCGTTATTGATGCTAACACAGTTTTTTTTACAATCAAACTGTTTCATCTGATGAAACTTTAGAAAATTTTCTCCCCAATTCTCAAAAAGGCAAGTTTATGAAACCCAGAGTATATAGGTTGTAGGACTTTTAAAATGATAGAGTATACCGAAACAGACACCTCTAAGTAATTTAATGTCTGTCTCGGGTTTTTATATTTTTTCTAGGGTCTATCTAGAGTAATACATATCAAACTCAATCGGATGTGTTGTCATGCGTAAGCGAGTGACTTCTTCCATCTTCAATGCGATATAACCATCAATAATGTCATCATCAAAAACACCACCCACTTTCAGGAAGTCACGATCATTATCCAAAGCACTCAATGCTTGATCCAGAGAATGACAAACTGTTGGAATGTCTTTTTCTTCTTCCGGTGGCAAATCATATAAATCTTTATCCATGGCATCACCAGGGTGAATTTTATTTTTAATTCCGTCAAGACCAGCCAGCATCATCGCCGCAAACATCATGTAAGGATTACCCATAGAATCACCAAAACGAACCTCAATACGTCTCCCTTTTGGACTGGCAACAAATGGAATACGAATAGAAGCCGAACGATTTTTTGCCGAATAGGCCAACAGAACAGGTGCTTCGAAACCAGGAACCAATCGTTTATAACTGTTCGTTGATGGATTGGCAAACGCATTAATCGCACGAGCGTGTTTGAAAATTCCACCAATATAATACAGTGCTTCTTCAGACAACCCACCGTATTTGTCACCTGAAAAGAGATTGTTTCCATCTTTTGACAAGGATTGGTGAACATGCATACCACTACCGTTATCACCAACGAGCGGTTTTGGCATAAATGTTGCCGTATATCCGTACTCATGAGCCACATTATGAATCACATATTTCATCATTAGTAGCTCATCAGCTTTTTTCAAAAGCGTATTAAACTTCACGCCAATTTCACATTGTCCGGCAGTCGCCACTTCGTGATGATGAACTTCAACTTCAATACCAATTTCCTGTAACACTGTACACATGGTTGCACGAACATCATTTAATGAATCCACTGGAGGCACCGGGAAATAACCACCTTTAACTCCAGGACGATGGCCGGTATTGTTTTCAACATTTCCATAAGAATCCCAGGCACCTTCACGTGAATCTATTTCATACGCCATTTTATGCATGTCACATTTCCAGCGAACACCGTCAAAAATAAAGAACTCCGGTTCCGGACCAAAAAACGCGGTATCAGCAATTCCACAACTTTTGAGATAAGCTTCAGCTCTTTTTGCCAATGATCGAGGATCTCTGTTGTATCCTTGCATAGTATTTGGCTCCAGAATATCACAACGAATAATCAAAGTGGATGCTGCTGCAAAAGGGTCAACAAAAGCAGTTGTTGGATCTGGCATTAAAACCATATCAGATTCGTTGATAGACTTCCAACCAGCAATAGAAGAACCGTCAAACATTTTTCCATCTTCAAACAAATCTTCATCGACTGCAGAAACAGGCAACGAAACGTGTTGTTCTTTTCCTAAAGTGTCACAGAAGCGTAAATCAACAAAAGCAATTTCTTGCTCCTTTATCAAAGCAAGTATATCTTGGGCATTCATAATCAATCTCTAAAGTTGTCGTTAAAAAATCAGTATCTCAGAGAGTTAAAATGTATTGATGCAACACACTATTAACTCATCGTGTCCTGCATTTTGACGGAGAAAAACTCCAAAGGCTTGGACTTACGAATATTAGCAGAAGCAAATATAACAGTCGATAAAATCGGCAAATAAACTCAAAAAAGTTAACACGCCCAATAAAGTAATGAACTTTTTTGATAACTATAAAACTCTGATTGATTTTTGAAGGATGAATTTCCTTTTTTTTTGAGATATACTAAAGAAAAAACAAAAGGTGATGTGATGAAAAAGAAACTTTTGCCAATCCTTGTATTTATAGGTTCTTCCACTCATGCTCAAGAAATTAACAAGTATTTACTGGAAACACCTACTAAAGACTCTGTTTATTATCCAAAAGAGGTATTGAATTTACCCACCGCACCACCAGCAATTAAATCGATTTTCCAGTTACGGGGTTTTACCAGTTACCAAGTGAATGTTGATATCAACGGCAATGATATCCGTGGAGATGCTGCCAATGAGCCTTCCATCGCTGTCAATCCTCTTAACCCTAATCAAATTGCCATAGGATGGCGCCAATTTAATTCCATAGGAAGTGACTTTCGTCAAGCGGGCAGAAGTTATAGTGATGATGGCGGTATAACATGGAACTATCAGGAAGTATTTGAGCCGGGCGTTTTCAGAAGTGATCCGGTGCTGGAGTCGGATGCCGACGGAACATTTTATTATCAAAGTTTGAAGGTTGTGAACAATATTTTCAATGTTGATCAATGGATGTCTGTGAATGGCGGTAGAACTTGGACAAACAAATTGAATGCCTATGGAGGTGACAAATCTTGGTTCGCGATTGATAAAACAAATGGACCAGGGAGAGGAAACATCTATGCAGCATGGAATGTTGCAGGAAACAGTTATGCTCCCAGCACCTATAACAACTTGATTTATGGATCAAATACTTTTACATATCCGGTAACAATTCCAAGAAATCCTATATTCGGAACAGTCGATTTTGGTAATGATCAAAATTTTTATGTTATTGGTATTGAGGGCTATGGGCAAAGTTATAGAACACTTTACTTGGCAAAATCAGCCAACCCTGAAAATCCGGCACCGACGTTTCATCAAACCACAAAAGTTGATATGGGCGGACCGGTACGAATAGGAGGTATAGTCAATGAGGTTGGCCTTGACGGGCAGCTCAATGTCAATCTGGACAAGTCTAACAGAGCCTCTGAAAATAATGTTTACGTCCTCGGCTCAATCAACTCCGCCGATCCGGATGATCCTCTAGATATCATGTTTGTCAGAAGCACCGACGGCGGTCTTACTTTTTCAGAACCCAGAAGAATAAATACCGATGAATCCGGAAACTGGCAGTGGCTGGGAACGATGTCTGTTGCACCCAATGGCAGAATTGATGTGATATGGAATGATACCAGAAACCGTGATGGTTCCGTTGGAAACATCGCCACATCGAGTCTGTACTACACCTACTCGTATGATGCCGGTATGACATTTGCCCAAGAACAGGGGATCAGTCCCTACTTTAATCATTTGCTGGGCTATCCGGTTCAGCGAAAAATGGGCGATTATATTGATATGGAGTCTGATAATCTAGGCGCTCATATTGCCTACACGGCAACATTTAATGGGGGGCAAGACGTTTACTATTTAAATGCAAAACCATCCGCCGTTGAAGAAAATCCTGATTTTCCCACCATATTTAGTAGAAATGTTTGGGCATCATCTGAAATTCCACGACAAGGAATTCTATCAACAACATTAATAAACAATGCAAATCAGAATAATCCATTACTCGCTTTTGACGCTATTTTTACCACCAAGCCTGATGGAAAACCTTTTTGGTTAATAGCTACCGGCCAAGTTCCCTTGGAGGGAGACAGTTATTCTATTCCTGTATATATACCAACTGGTGATTTATCAGAAAATGGTAAACCAACGCAAGCCATAGGTAAACTCACAAAATACAGAGTAAGAGATTTAAACGGTGAACTAGTTGATAATCGATTACGGTTTGATTTTGATTTCTCTGACAATATTAAATCCTGGTTAGTTGAAAATGCAGGCAATCAATATGATGAAAATTATTTTGATACCAATCCATACAGAGAAATTATTAAATCTGTAACCTTAAATTCATTGATTCCCAGACAACAGTCTCGGGAAGATACCTGCAACATTAATGGTCAGATTTTAGAGACAGCGGGAGAAAAAAGTGAAGGACGTGTTCAATATACTTATCGCAGAGATGACAAACTAAATCTTTTTGCCGCAGACTTTACATACAAAAAAAATATCAATGAAAACAATGAATTAGTTTATGAGCTTGATGAGAATGGATTAGCTATTCCAACATGGGAAGTTATGAGTTCAATTGGTAATGGAGTCGACTTTAATAACTCTGTGACAAATCAGATCTATAAAATTACGCATGGTCCTGGTTTCATGGAAATTGGTGATGATCCCGGACTAGTTGATTTAGGTACAGAACAAGTCACTGAAAATGGTGAAATATTGATCATAACTAAGCCGGATTCAATAGTTGAAGAAATGTCAATTCAGGCATTTAGTGCTTATTGTGGAGATATTATTTATTAAAGAAATTTGTGTTATTAATTTCCAACACCTAGGAAATCCATACAGTTAGGGGAAATAGCTATTCAATAACCGGACATTACGTTATCATATCCCTTTTTCAATGGGAACGAGACTTTTGAGAGCAACACAATTTCATTTACAAACCCGAAAAGAAACACCGGCTGATGCGGAAATCGTAAGTCATAAACTTATGATTCGTACCGGAATGCTGAACCGTTTGGGTTCAGGATTGTACAGTTGGACTCCTTTAGGTTTGCGAGTTTTAAGAAAAATTGAAAAAATAGTTCGTGAAGAAATGGACAAAGCCGGTTGCCTGGAAATGCTGATGCCTTCAATTCAACCGGCTGGATTATGGCAGGAAACTGGACGTTGGGATAAATACGGTGGCTTACTTTTAAAAATCAAGGACAGAGCCGAAAGAGATTTTTGTTTTGGACCAACTCATGAAGAAGTCATTACTGATTTTGCTCGCAAGGAAATCAAATCATACAAACTGTTACCCATCACTTTTTATCAAATTCAAACAAAATTCAGAGATGAAATTCGTCCTCGATTTGGAGTCATGCGTGCTCGTGAGTTTTTGATGAAAGATGCTTATTCGTTCCATCTTTCAACGGATTGCTTGAAAAACACTTATGCCATCATCCATCAGGCCTATTGCAATATTTTTGAACGAATTGGCCTGAAATATCGCCCCGTGGAAGCAGACTCCGGAGAAATTGGTGGAACCGGTTCACATGAGTTCCATGTACTGGCCGATTCGGGAGAAGATGCGATAGCGTATTCGACTGAAAGCGATTATGCAGCTAATATCGAAAAATGTGAGGTTTTACCTCCTACAACCGAGCGTCAGAAACCTCAAGAAGAATTAAAAACGGTCGATACACCAAACAAAAAATCCATTGCTGAAGTGTCTGAATTTTTAAATATTTCACCTGAAAAACTGGTAAAAACACTGTTGGTAGAAGGTGTTGACGGACCTTTTGCTTTGGTTATTCGTGGCGATCATGAGCTCAATGAAGTTAAGGCATCCAATCTTCCCCAAGTATCTTCTCCGTTAACAATGTTGGATGACAAATCCATTCGGGCTATTGCCGGTTGTGATGCCGGTTCCATTGGAGTTAAAGGTTTAAACTGCCAAATCATTGTTGATC
>Ga0209203_1000274_pt1 | contig 45947 bp, 43 predicted proteins | sample AD_UKC109_MetaG_FD_184423 | JGI IMG/M metagenome (GOLD analysis project Ga0209203, IMG submission 184423) | Active sludge microbial communities of municipal wastewater-treating anaerobic digesters from Hong Kong - AD_UKC109_MetaG (SPAdes)... | ecosystem: Engineered > Bioreactor > Anaerobic >... | reverse complement strand
AAAGAAGAATGCGGGAGGCTTACAGGAAAAGTAAAGATGAACTTTATAACACATTGATTTCCCGTAATTCGTCAATAGCATTTATCATTATTTTCAAATCTGCCGACATCGTCAGTTTCCCCGAAATTGAAAAGAACATTAATGATATGATTAGAAAGCTCTCAATTGCCCTGACATCAAAAAAGGCTGACTGTTAAAGTTATATTAATAAGTCTCTAACCGGATTCAATAACAAATTTTCTTATTATTTTCGCCGGTCCGGTTCCGGACCGGAAAACAAAATTGTACCAGATGAAAAATTTCCGATATTTCAGGATTGCTGTTATCCTGAGCCTGCTCATAGTTGCAGGTACAAGCGCTGCATTTTTTTCGAGGCAGGAAACACGTGATTTCAAAATTGCCAAGAATCTCGATATTTTCTTTTCATTATTCAGGGAACTCAACACTTTTTATGTAGATGAAATCGAACCTGATAAAATTATCAGGACCGGCATTGACAATATGCTTAATACCCTTGATCCCTATACGGTCTTCTATCCCGAATCGGATGCGGATGAATTTGCCATCCTGACCACCGGAAAATATGGAGGAATTGGATCTCTGATACGGGGAGGCGGTGAATATGTCGTTATCAGCGAAGTATACAAGGGCTTTCCTGCCGACCTGGCAGGAATAAAAGCCGGTGATAAGATCAAAGCTGTCGACGGAGTGTCACTAAAAGGGGTCTCTTCCGAACAGGTCAGCGACCGGCTCAAAGGGAACCCCGGAACTGAGCTGACCCTGACCGTGCTGAGGAAAGACGAGGAAAAGGAGTTCAGGGTTAAACGTCAAAGAATTGCAATTCCTGCCGTTCCTTATTACGGCATGACTGGAAGTAACACAGGTTATATCAGATTTTCATCTTTCACCCAGGGATGCTATCAGGAAGTTAAAAACGCCCTTCTTGAACTTAAAAAGAACAATCCGGAGAATATTATTCTTGACCTCAGAGGCAATCCGGGAGGCATCCTGACTGAAGCAGTTGAAATAGTGAACCTTTTCGTAGGCCCCGGAAACAACGTAGTTTCCACAAAAGGTAAAGTAAGCCAGTATGACGAAACTTTCAGGACTACGAGGACTGCCGTCGATGAGAATATTCCCCTGGCTGTGCTTATAAACAGAAGTTCGGCTTCAGCTGCTGAAATAGTAGCAGGTGCAATCCAGGATCTCGACAGAGGCATCATCGTCGGACAGAGATCGTACGGGAAAGGACTGGTCCAGGTTTCAAGGCAGCTCAGCTATAATGCTCAGCTTAAGGTTACAACTGCCAAATACTACATTCCCAGCGGGAGATGTATCCAGGCTCTCGATTTTTCGCACCGCAATGAGGATGGCAGTGTTGGTTATATTCCTGATTCACTTATAAGCGAGTTCCGGACCAGGAACGGCAGGATTGTCAAAGACGGAGGAGGTATAACACCCGATTACCAGATAACACCTGCAAGCCTCAGCCAGCTGACAGCCGAGTTGTATCTCAGAAATTTTATTTTCGATTTTGCAACAGAATACTACTGGGCTCATCCTGATATTAAGAATTCATCGGATTTTGTTTTTACCGACAGTGATTATGAGGGTTTCAGGAATATGCTTCTGAAAGACAATTTCAGCTATACAACCATTACTGAAACATCACTGAAAGAGCTGATCGGGAATGCGAAGAAGGAAAAATATTATGAACTTCATAAAGACCTTTTTACAAAGCTGGAAAAAGAAGTAACCCATAATCTTGACCACGACCTTCGCCTTTTCAGGGAAGAGATACAGGAACTTATTGAAGAAGAGATACTAAGCAGGTATTTCTATGATGAAGGAGCAATAAAGTGGTCGCTTGGTAAAGATGAACAGGTAAAGAAAGCCCTGGAACTGCTTAACAGCCCTGAAAAATATGGTTCCATTCTCAGCGGAAAACCGGCAACCATTTACATCAGTAACTCAGTGAACAATAATTTGAATTCTATATCAAGGGAGACCCTTTCCGGGAAAAAACTGCCTGTTTAGGCAAGATATGGCTGCTGCCATTCCCGGGAATTATCTTCATAGATTTCCTTTTTCCAGACAGGGAATCTTTCCTTTATCATTTCAACGATCATGGCACATGCCCTCTGGGCCTGATGCCTGCGCCTCCCTGTAACCAGGACAAGCAGGGATATCTCACCTGCCTTTACCACCCCGGTGGAATGAAGTATTTCCAGCGACACAACATCATCGAACTGCAGCAGTATTGCCTGTTTAATGTCGTCAGCTTCATGGTTTACCATCGATTCATAGGCAGAGTATTCAATGGCTTTAACGACCCTGCCGCCTTTATTATCGGCACGTACACGGCCGAGGAACATACTATATGCTCCTGTTTCATTCTTCCTGTCTTCTGCACTCAGTACTACAGAGATTATCTCCATTGTAACGGGTCCTTCAACAAGGATTTTTCCTGTCATAGCCTTAAAATATGATCAGCCTCCGGTGAATGGCGGCATAAGGGCCACCTCATCCTGATCACGAAGCTGAGGTTCTTCGTTTACAATCTCGTTGTTTACAGCCACCCTGTAAGTGTAATGAGCTATTGTGGGGTAGTCATCCCTGATCCTTAACATCAGGTCGGAAAATGATTCCACATTTCGATAATGCCGGAACATTGTATCCGTCACCTCTGCAAGAACACCAAAAAAGAGTACTTTTATTTCCATATTTCATTTAGCTTCAAACCAGTTTCTGCCTGTTCCATGGTCTACTTTAAGGGGAACAACAAGTTGTGCGGCATCTGACATTTCGGCTGTAACCAATGCTGAAAGTTTGTCAAGTTCATTCCCGGGAACTTCAAAGATCAGTTCATCGTGAACCTGAAGTATCATCTTCGATCTGAGATTTTCTTCCCTTAGTCTTTTGTCTATCCTTATCATTGCTATCTTGATGATGTCGGCAGCAGAGCCCTGTATGGGGGCATTGATAGCGTTTCTCTCGGCATTTCCCCGAACCACCTGGTTTCGTGAATTAATGTCACGAAGATATCTGCGCCTGCCAAACATTGTTGTGACATATCCTTTTTCCCTGGCTTTTCTGATACTCTCGTCCATGAATACCTTCACCCCCGGATAGGAGCTGAAATAACCGTCTATAAGCTCTTTTGCCTCTTTTCTGGCAATTGTCAGTCTTTCAGAAAGTCCGTAGGACGAAATTCCGTATATGATCCCGAAGTTTGCCGTTTTGGCCCTGCTTCTCATTTCACGTGTTACTTCATTTAATCCGACTCCAAAGATCTTGGCTGCTGTGGCTGCATGAATATCGTTGCCGGAAAGGAAGTCTGCAATCATACCTTCATCCCGGCTCAGGTGAGCCATAAGCCTGAGCTCTATCTGGGAATAATCGGCAGAAAAGAAAACATGTCCTTCAGCAGGAACAAAAGCCTTTCTGATCTCACGTCCTCTTTCATCCCTTACGGGGATATTCTGAAGGTTAGGATTATTTGAACTCAAACGTCCGGTGGCAGCTACGGCCTGGTTGAAAGAGGTATGAATACGGCCCGTTCTTTTGTTTATCAGTTGTGGAAGAGCTTCGACATAAGTGGTGAGCAGTTTTTTTAAACCTCTGTATTCCAGAACCTTGTCTATTATAGGGTGTTTATGCGACAGCCTCTGGAGTATCTCCTCGTTGGTAACAAATTGCCTGGTTTTTGTCATCCTTGCATTTTCATCAATTTTAAGCCTGAGGAAGAGAATGTCTCCAAGCTGCCTGGGAGATGAAATGTTAAATTCTGTACCGGCAAGGTCATATATTTCCTTTTCAAGAGAAATTATATCGTCGCGTAAGGTGGCTGTTATTGAGTCAAGTTCGTGTTTGTCAAGAATAACACCATTTCTTTCAATTCCTGCAAGAACAGGGATCAGTGGCATTTCTATTTCGGATAAAAGCTTTTCAAGCCCTTCAGCCCTGATCCTCGGTTCAAAGATATTCTTCAGCTGAAATGTGACATCGGCATCTTCAACGGCATATTCTTTAAGGATTTCCGGATCCACCGATCTCATGTTTTTCTGGGAGGCTCCCTTCTCGCCAATAAGCGATTCGATATGAACCGGACTGTAAGAAAGGTATGTTTCCGCCAGAAGGTTCATGTTATGACGCATATCGGGTTCAAGAAGATAATGAGCAATCATGGTGTCGAAAAGAGGTCCTTTTACCTCCACACCATAATTTGCAAGGACCTGGATGTCAAATTTCAGGTTCTGCCCTGTCTTGAGTATACCGGGGGCTTCCAGCAGGGGCCTGATGATGGTAAGAAGACGTTCTGTTTCCCTGCGATCGTCGGGAAAATGCAACAGGTAACCCTTGTTCTTCTCCCACGAAAATGCTATCGCGACAAGTTCTGAATTCAACGGGTCAATATCGCTGGTCTCTGTATCAAAACATATTTCTTTCTGCTTCAGAGCTTCAGCAACAAATTCTTTAAGGGAGTCGTCATCAGGGAGAAGTTTATAGTCGTGACTGACATTTTTAATTGTGGACAGACGGGAAGGCAGGACCTCCGTTTCGGAGGATGAAAAAAGAGAGCCTTGCATAATCCCTGGTTCCGGCCTGTTTGAAAGGTCTGATGATACTGACTCCGGTTCATGGCTTTTCTGAGGTGAATGGTCTGCAAGGATCCGGGCGGCGGCAGTTCTGAATTCCAGCTCATCAAACAACTCCCTGAGCCTGGGCAGATCGGGATCGGTTTTAACCAGTTTTTCCTCATTAAAGTTTACCGGGACATTTACCTCTATTGTGGCAAGTCGTTTAGAAAGTTTTATCTGTTCAATATTTGTTTCAATTATCTCCCTTAGCTTTCCCTTAAGATCGGCGGTGTTTTTAAATAATTCCTCCACAGAGCCGTATTGTGAAATAAGTTTCATCGCTGTTTTTGGTCCTACGCCGGGCGCTCCTGGAATATTATCTGCTGTGTCACCCATAAGGGCAAGAATATCAATTACCTTTTCGGGATCACTGACTGAGAACTCCCTTCTGATATCATCAACACCCCACTGAACCGATTCGTTTCCGCTGCGTGAAGGTTTGAGCATAAGAACATTATCTTTTACAAGCTGAGCAAAATCCTTATCAGGAGTCATCATGTAGGTTGTGAATCCCATGCCGGAGGCTTTCCCGGCAAGCGTGCCTATCACGTCGTCGGCCTCATAACCGGGGTATTCTATTACCGGGATCCGGTATGCTTCCAGGAGTTTTTTTATATAAGGGACAGCTTTTTTTATATCTTCCGGTGTCTCATCGCGGTTAGCTTTGTATTCACTGAACATCTCGTGACGGAATGTAGGTGAAGGAGTATCAAAAACCACTGCAATATGTGTTGGTTTCTGTTTTTGAAGTACCTCTTCAAGAGTTAGCAGAAATCCGAATATTGCCGATGTGTTAAGTCCCTTTGAAGTTATCCTGGGATTTTTGATAAAAGCATAATATGACCGGAAGATGAGTGCATAGGCATCGAGCAGGAAGAGCTTTTTGGCAGGTGGATTCATCATTTTATCTTTATTTGTCTGTAAAACCGGCGACGTCCGGATTTATAGTTCAGGCAGTCTTTCTTTTCAGGATATGCATTACTCCGGCTCATTATCCGATGCAAACCATTCTGCAAAGGAATTTGCCGTTTCATAGAGTCTGAGACTGTGTAGTTTAATGCCCCGGGGAAATGCCCTGAGTAAAACGCCTGCAAAATCGGCAACAAGATTTTCACAGGTAGGCTGGTAATCAACTATTACAGTGTTTCCGAAGGTTTTTTCAAGGGTTTTTCCCCTGTCATTGCTGAAATCTCTGCTTATTACCACAGAATGGTCAAAGCGGTTTATTATTTTTTCCGTAACGATATCTTTCAGATCGGAAAAGTCGATCACCATTCCGTTTTTTGGATGCTTATCCTGATTGAGGGGAGTTCCGGCAAGGGTTACGTACAAACGGTATGAATGACCGTGGACGTTCCTGCACGGGCCATCATAATCCGCCAGTACATGTGCCATTTCGAAAGAGAATTCCCTGGTTACCCTGATTATACTGCTCATATTTATTTCATTAACAAACCCCAAAATTAGTCATTCTGACGGATATGCTGTAATTAACATCTATATTCAGAGAACATTATCATATTAACATTTGTTTAAGAATTAGTTACAATTTAATGCCTACCTTTGTAAGCTTCTTTTTGACTCAATATCAATTATGGAAGAATCCTATCAGAAACTGACATTTCCTGCACTGTTCGGTGAAACACTCCGCAGGCACGGGAAATCCAATGCATATGCTTTTGCAGGAGAAAACCCCATTACTTACGAGGAGGCTGCCGTGACTATCAGGGCCATAACAGCTTATCTCGAGAAAGCCGGGGTACAGAAGGGTGACAGAGTGTCGATACTCAGCACAAATATGCCTAACTGGGGTATGACGTATTTCGGGATCACTTTTATGGGAGCTGTTGCAGTTCCGGTTCTGCCCGACTTTTCCGCCACGGAAGTAGCTAATATCCTTGAACATTCCGGGGCAAAAGTACTGTTTGTATCTGCCAGCCTTGCTTCCAGGATAGAAGAACCCCGTCCGCCACAACTGAACACAATAATAAAACTTGACGATTTCTCAGTTATCCGTTCAGAAACTGATCTTCCCGCCTTTGATCCTTTTGCTGAACCGTCCGGTTCGTATGATGTTGATGAAGAAGATATTGCATCGATTATTTATACTTCCGGCACAACAGGCCGCTCAAAAGGAGTAATGCTGACACATAAGAACATATCCTTTAACGGTTTAAGAGGTAAGATCATTCAGCCAGTCGGTCCCGATGACCGTTTCCTGTCGGTGCTTCCCCTTTCACATACTTACGAGAACACTCTGGGACTTATACTTCCCATGCTTGGAGGTTCGTGTGTTTATTATCTGCGAAAGCCCCCCACACCGCCTGTGTTGCTGCCTGCTCTCGAACAGGTAAGGCCCACTGTCATGCTTACCGTTCCCCTCATTATTGAAAAAATATTCTTTAACAAGATACTCCCCGCTTTCAGGGAGAAGGCCCTGCTCAAGATCCTTTATACACTCCCTCCCGCGAGAAAACTTCTCCATGCGGCTGCAGGAAAAAAACTTATGAAAACCTTCGGAGGCCACCTGAAGTTTTACGGTATAGGAGGTTCAAAGCTTAACAAAACAGTTGAAAAATTCCTCAGGGAAGCCAGTTTCCCTTATGCCATAGGTTACGGCCTTACAGAAACTGCCCCTCTTCTTGCCGGAGCCAGTCCTTCACGTACTGTCTTTACCTCAACCGGACCGGCAATAAAGGATATTGAGCTGAAGATCAACGATCCCGATAAAAAAACAGGAGAAGGAGAGATCTGGGCCAGGGGGGCGACGATAATGAAAGGTTATTACAAAGAACCCGAGCTGACGGCAGAAGTTATCACCCCTGACGGATGGTTCAAAACAGGTGACCTGGGAGTGCTCGACAAGAACAATAATCTCTATATAAGGGGGAGGATAAAAAATATGATCGTTGGTTCGAGCGGGGAAAATATTTATCCCGAGGAAATAGAATCTGTTATCAATAATTTCAGGTATGTTGTCGAATCGCTTGTAGTTGAAAAGAAAGGCAAGCTGGTTGCATATGTACACCTCAACATGGAGGAGCTTGAAAGCAAATATCAGAACCTGAAGCAGGAAATGGCCGACAAGTGGGAAGAGAAAAAACAGGAATTTCTTGATGAACTTAAGGAGTATGTCAATTCAAAAGTAAATAAGTTCAGCCGTATTAACAGGGTCGAGCTTCAGCCTGTTCCTTTCCAGAAAACGGCAACCATGAAGATCAAGCGCTTCCTTTACACATAAAGAAGATCACTCTTAATCATAACACAGGAGGGTGTCTCAAAACATGGTTTCGGGACACCCTCCTGCAAGTTTTGGAAGAGTTCTGTAATAGCCCTGTTATTATTTTACAGCTTCCCTGTATAGTCTGTTAACTTCATCCCAGTTAATAACATTCCAGAATGCTTCAATATAATCGGGTCTCTTATTCTGATACTTAAGGTAATATGCATGCTCCCATACGTCGATATTAAGTATCGGAGTGCCTTTCAGCGGTGAAACATCCATAAGGGGATTATCCTGGTTTGGGGTACTTCCCACTGCGAGTGTTTTCTCGGGTGTCAATACCAGCCATGCCCATCCGCTGCCAAAGCGTGTTTTTGCAGCCGTGCTGAATGTTTCTTTGAATTTGTCAAATGAACCGAATGCTTTATCGATGGCTGCCGAAAGTTCGGTCGAGGGTCCAGAGGAACCTTTTCCCATAATCTTCCAGTACAGAACGTGATTGTAATAACCGCCTCCGTTGTTGCGTATGGCATCGCCTGCCTTCGATATTTCTGCAAATGTTTTTCCAACAGGCATATTTTCGTATACTGTGCCTTTAATGGCTGCCACGAAATTATTAAAATAGGCTCTGTGATGCCTGTCATAATGTATTTCCATGGTCCTTGCGTCAATATAAGGTTCAAGAGCATCATATGCATAAGGCAAGGCCGGAAATTCTGTTAAGCTTAAATTTTCCATAGTATTTGTTTTTGAATTGGTTGTCTGTCCGCACATGGTTGTAAGTGCTGTAAATGACAATATTGAAACCAGTGCGATTGTTTTAACAAAATTTATACTTTTCATTACATCTAAATTTTTATTTGTTAAACAATATCCTGTAAAGAATGTTCAAAATAAGACCCGACTGACCAGCCGGCATGCATTACACCCTGAATGTAAATTTATTATTAAAAATGCAACTTTTAGCATAAATTTGTCGTTATATCTGAAATGAACCTAAAACCACCTTTCATGAGAAAAGTTATTTCACTTCTGCTTATTGCGATCGTAATAGGCATTCTCACATCGGGTTGTAAAAAGAAGCCCGGCGACCCTCCCGTTTTGCCTCCCCTGGAATCAATTGCCATAGACTTCTCAAATTTTGAGACAATAACAAAATCGGCGGATATTATTCTCCCCAAGGGAGTGGAAAACAGCAACTGGGAATTTGCTGCTCTTGTTGCCGGTTACTGGCGGGCCGTAATATTTGTTACGCTGGCCGTTCCTGTATATGCATTCGACCACGCCATTGATCAGACACCGGTTTACCTTGACGACAAAACCTGGCAATGGGATTATTCTGTCACCTATTTCACTGTCACCTACAAGGCAAGACTGACCGGACAGATACGGACTGACGATGTACAATGGAAGATGTACATTACCCGAGAGGGAGCAGGAGGATATAACGAATTCCTCTGGTTTGATGGGACATCCAATCTCGACGGCAAGGGTGGAAAGTGGACTCTTAATCACAGTGCACTATACCAGGAACCGGTTCTCACTATTGACTGGCAGGGTAACGGGACTGCGATCACCAAGGTTAAATACACTTATGTAAGAACGCTCAACGATGCAAGGGACGCTGATCCGTTTAAGAACAGTTCTATTGAATACGGCACACAGACAGGCACCTATGATTCATACTACATTATCAATTATTACAATGGTGCCACCTTTGCCGACATGGAGGTGCAGTGGAGCTCCACGGATCTTTTTGGCAGGGTAAAGTGTCTGTCCTGCTTCAGTGATGATCTCTGGCATTGCTGGGATCAGAACTATATAAATGTGTCGTGCGATTAAATGATCTCTTCTGAAGCAATTTTCTGAAGATCGTCTGATTCCGCGATGACCAGACCGGGATTGCCCTGTAAAAGTCTGATCATTGCCTTGCCTACCATACTGCCTTGAATTGCACGGTATTTCCTCAATCTTCCTGTGAGGAGGGGGTTTAGGATCTTCATGACTGCCTTTCCCACAGCTTCTCCGGCCCGTAATTCCTTTCTGTCTCCAAGAAGCATTGATGGTCTTGCTATGACCAGCTTTTCCACGCCAAGCTGCATAAGTTCATCTTCCATCTCCCCCTTGATCCTCAGGTAATAATTTCGGGACCTGACAGATGCCCCTATTGACGAAACAACAGCTATCCGTTTCACTCCTCCTGCCAGTGCGGTCCTGGCTATCATAACAGGCATATCCCTGTCGATCTTCTCCATTTCTTTGACAGAACCGGCTTTTTTGATGGTCGTTCCGGTACAGATATAAAGATCATCGCCATTCATCGCTCCTGCAAGCTCCTCTGCGGATGAAAAACTGCTGATTATTTCTTCCAGTCCCTTAAAAGAGATCCCTGTTTTTCTTCTCGCAATAATCTTTATCCCGGAATATAGTCCCGATTTTACCAGCTCGGGTATCAGAAGACTTCCCGTAAGTCCTGTTGCTCCGACTACTATTGCAGTTTTTTTATCCATGGTGTCGTGTTTTTTATAAAGTTAGTAAAACAGACCGACAGGTAAAAATGTTTTTGTTACCGGGAAAAAGGCCTGGCATCAACTTTTTTTGCTATTTTGCGCAACTTGAAGAAAAGCAAAAGTATATGTCGACAGGGAAAAAAGCGGTTCTGTTCATTATCCTGATACTCATTGCAGACCAGGTTCTGAAGATCTGGGTAAAAACACACATGCAGATAGGTGATGAGATACATATTTTCGGAAACAGGGGTATGCTGCATTTCATTGAGAACAATGGTATGGCTTTCGGAATGGAAATGGGAGGAAAAGCTGGTAAAATGGCACTGACTATTTTCAGAATGATCGCCATCGCCGGCATAGGCTGGTTCCTTTCTTCGCTGCTAAAGAAGAAAGCACATACCGGGCTTGTCTTTGCTGTAAGCGCAATCCTTGCCGGCGCTGCCGGCAATCTTATCGACAGCGCTTTTTATGGAATGATATTCAGCGAAAGCTACACGTCCACTGCCGTGATGTTTCCTCCCGGCGGCGGTTATTCCTCGTTCCTGATGGGAAGAGTTGTTGATATGTTCTATTTTCCTGTTATACAGACTAACTGGCCAGACTGGTCGCCTTTTCGTCCGGGAGAGTCATTCATCTTTTTCAGGCCTGTCTTCAATATAGCCGATTCGGCTATTACATGTGCCGTGATATCAATCCTTATCTGGCAGAAGAAAATGTTCCACGGATTGAATTAATAAAATTGCAATCAGTAGCTGTAAACCGGCAGCCTTATTGTATTCCGGCAGCTGCTGTCTCAATGGTATCAAGCAACATTGAAAGATCTTCTTCTGTTGTAAGCGGATTTATTACAGTCACCCTTAACCACAGCTTATCTTCAAGTTCAGTCCTGACAATATAGAATATCCCGTCTTTAATGATTTTATCGCGTATGGCTGCATTCAGCCGGTTTAGTTCTTCATTCGTAATCCCGCCCGGATTATATCTGAAACAGACAATGTTTGAATCGGGATTTATGGCTGCCTCGAAATTGTCACGCAGTCTTATCATTTCAGTGAATCTGGCAGCCAGGTCGTAACGGCTGTCGATATAGTTTCCGAAATATTCCCTGTTGTAGTATTTGAATGCAGTGAAAGCCACGAAGCCCAGTGAGCTCTTTGTGCATTCAAGAGTTCTGCGTGCACTGTTGTACCATTCATTTTCAGCCTGTCTCTTAAAGAGATAAGAGGCTTTCTGGGCAAATGTCTCATAGGATCTGTTCCCGTCACGGAAAACAACCATAGTGTTCAGGCCGGGAACCAGCAGCATCTTGTGAAAATCTATTACCACCGAATCGGCTTTTTCGATTCCTCTGATAAGGTGCCGGTATTTATCAGAGAAAAGTACTCCCATTCCGTGTGCTCCGTCGACGTGAAGCCACAGTTTGTGTTTTTCACAGAAACCGGCTATAGCTTCCAGATCATCGTATGATCCTGTGGCTGTGGAACATGAGTTGGCTACCACTGCTGCAACGGATATACCTTCTTTAAGTCCCTTCTCATAATACTGTTCAAGAAGGTCTGTACGCATCCTGTAGTTACTGTCGCATGGAACCCTGATGAGTGCATCATCTCCCAGACCCATTATCTTCACATTTCTTGACACGCTGTAATGTGACTGATCAGTTACCATGAAACCTGTTTTTTGTCCCTTCAGCACGCCTTCCTCCCATACGTTATAAGCTGATTTAACCTGCCTTATTGCAAGCATGGCTGTCAGGTTGCCCGCACTTCCCCCATGAGTGAAGATGCCGTCAGCTTTATCATCGAAACCGATCATACCGGAAAAGAGCCGGATCAGGTTTCTTTCCATGGCCATAGCAACCGGTCCCATCTCATATACTGCAGCTCCGTTATTTAAGAGGGTGGTACACAACTGGGCCAGTGCAACATGCGGAAGAGGTGAAGTTACCTGGTGTCCTATATACCTGGGATGATGAAGGTGATTTGAACGTTCCAGTACTTCTTTCAGATAATCAACGAACGGTTCCTGGTTACCTTTTTTCAAGCTTCCGGCATAATGCCCGGCAAGCTCATCAGGATCTGTCCACGGCAGCACAGCTGTGGAGGGCCTGTTAGTGATTTCTTTCAGGTAGCCGGCAAGAAGGTCTATGATCTTATGTCCCTCTTTTCTGAATGATTCAGAATCGAAGGGTGAATATTCAAAGTTATCGTTACTCATGCTCTGTTTTCTCAGGTATTCGGTTTTATTCCTTACAACACTCTCCCACGCCCGCAAGTATCACCTTAAGATTCGGATGCTTCAGGTAATACCGGGTGTGTTTTCCTTCCCGGCTTGAGGAGAGAACACCCCTGTCTTTCAGGATAACCAGATGATGAGATGCAGCAGCCTGTTCTATGCCCAGTTGATGGTGGATCTCTGTAACAGTCAGCCTTTTGCCGTCTTCAAGAAGATTTATTATGGAGATCCTCAGAGGATGGGCTATTGCCTTAAGCATAGCTGCTGCTTTTTCAAGAGATTCCGGATCAAGGTCCTGTATTTTCATAATAAACATATTGGCTAACAAATATATGTAAATATGTTGATGTCTGAAGGTATTCCGGGGTTATATTCCTTTGGCTTCATTATGTTCCCTGACCTGTTTACTGTAGAAACATAAAGATGATATATTTGTTATCTTTATAAAAAAAACTGAAACAGGCATGTCGGTCCTGGCAGAAATAAGGAGACCTGTTGAAAAGGAAATGGCGGAGTTTGAAGCTTACTTCAGCAAAAACATGCAAAGTGAGGTTCCCCTTCTGAAGATAATCCTTAACTACATTCTGAGGCGCAAGGGCAAGCAGATGAGGCCGATGCTGGTGCTTCTTACCGCCGGTCTCAACGGGAAGATCTCGGAATCAACGTATGTGGCTGCCACGTTGATTGAACTTCTTCATACTGCATCAATTGTACATGATGATGTTGTCGATGAGGCTGATGAGCGACGGGGCGCCCTCTCCATAAACGCCCTGTGGAACTCCAAGATAGCTGTTCTCGTAGGTGATTATATGTTGTCAAAGGGACTCCTTGTAAGTATTGAAAAGTCACATTACGACATGCTCGAAATCGTATCGGAAGCAGTAAAATCGATGGCAGAGGGTGAATTGCTTCAGCTTCAGAAAGCAAGAAAACTGAATATCAGGGAAGACGACTATTTTAAAATAATAAAAAGCAAAACCGCCGCTCTTATTGCAGCCTGCACTGCCACGGGTGCCAAATCCGTCACCGACGATCCGGATACGATCCTGCTGATGAAAGACCTCGGTGAAAAGATCGGAATTGCATTTCAGATAAGGGATGATATCCTCGATTATGAATCAAACGGACTTACAGGCAAACGCGCAGGAAATGACATCAAGGAGAAAAAGATAACGCTTCCCCTGATAAGGGCTCTCGAGATGGCCTCCTCCTCAAAGAGAAGAGAGATAATGTCTGTTGTCAGGAAGAAGAAGAAAACCCGCGATGAAATAGATGAGGTTATCAGCTTTGTTGTTTCCTCCGGAGGACTTGAATATGCTGAAGTCAGGATGAACGGATATCGCGACGGGGCTCTGGCAATACTCGACTCTTATCCTGAATCAGAAATAAAGGAGTCCCTTAAGAGTTTTGTATATTACACTACCTCCAGAGGAAAATAGGCTATACCACCTTTCACTCTGCAACCTCCAGCTTTATCTTGGCAACTTTCTCCATATCGCCGACGTAATATTTCGACCCGAAATAGAACAAGGCAGAACCTATAATAAGGACAAAGGGCAATATTGAAAGGGCGGTCTGTATATCCGAAAGGTCATATATCTTTCCCAGCACTATCGGTGCCATTGATGAGCCCAGGAGGTTCTGGATCACAACTGCTATTGCATATGATGTTGCACGCAAACCCGGGTGAATAACATCCTGTGTCACTGCTGCAGCTCCGGCAATAAATGTCATTATCATGACCCCGAATACAAGCAACAGAATATACTGTGATCCGCCCCTGAAAAATGTAAGGGCAATGAAAAGGATGACAGCCGACAACAGTGTCGAAAGAGCCGGGAACAGCAGTCTGGCATTGGCTTTTGTTTTTCGCCAGAGGTCGGTGAGCCATCCTCCCAACGGGGCGCCTACAAGGGCCAGGACCATCACCGAGCTTGCCATCTTTCCGGCGGCATCGGGAGCCAGGCTTCTTGTTTTTTCGAGATAGGTCGGAAGCCAGGTGAGCATCGACGTAGTAACAAAGACTATCGCCGCCATTCCGAGATAGGTGAAGATCACGGAAGGTTTGGAGATGAATTCCCGTATCTTGTCTTTCCTCTCCATTCTGATCTTATTGTTCTGCTTGTCGAAGAAAGAAAGATCCACCGTTTTATAATCCTTTACAAACATAAAAAGCACTGCGACCAGTAATCCGGGGATGGCAACCAGGCCGAAGGCGTGCTTCCAACCCAGGGAGGTAGCTATTACTCCTCCCAGCAGAACGCCGATAGCACTTCCGAGCGGAATGGAAGCGTTCCAGATACCCATCATTCTGGATCTCTTCTCTATCGGGTAAAGTCCTGATATCATTGCTGTTCCTCCGGGAGCATAGCCTGCTTCCCCTACCCCGATCAGGAGACGTGCCATAAAAAGCTGTACAAAATTTCCTGTCAGGGCACATAGCGCGGTGGCCAGACTCCACATTATCGCCATGATACCAATTGTCTTCGAACGGCTCCACCTGTCAACCAGAAGCGATACCGGAAAGGACAGTATAACGATTGCCCAGTAAACGGCCGACACTAGAAGTCCGCTCTGTGTATGCGAGATTCCCCAGTCGGCCTCGATGTGGGTGAACATGGATGTTACGACCATTCTGTCGATATAGTCGAACATGTAAAGCAGAAACAATAGTATAAATACGTAATTTGAATATCTCCTGGAAAAGAGATATCCCTGACTGTTTTGCTGTATGGCCATGAGAGTATAGATTATTTAGCTTACGACCAAATAAATAAAAAAAATGGCTGGTTATGTATTTTGTTGTAATTTTAAGTCTTTATACTTATATGGTTTTCGGTGAAAACAGAATTAATTTCATAACGACAATTATCAAGCGCTACCCTATGGTCAGAATTAAACAGATTGATGATTTCATTGCTTCACAGCCGATAGCAATGATTGGGGTGTCGAGAAATCCGAAGAAATTTGGTTTTGCGGCATTCCGTGAACTTAAAGAAAAAGGAATGAATGTAATTCCGGTAAATCCTCATGCTGAAGAGATTCACGGCGTTAAAGCGTTTCCCGATCTGAAATCCATCCCCGAAGAAGTTAAGGGGCTGCTTATAATGACCCGGAAAGATGCGACGGCAGCAGTAGTGAGAGATGCCATGCAGCAGGGAATAAAAAACATCTGGATACAGCAAATGTCGGAATCCAGGGAGGCGCTTAAGGAACTTGAGGGATCAGATATTAATTACATTTACGGCCAGTGTATTCTGATGTATTATAAACCTCACAGTATTCATAAGTTTCATGGCCGCCTGAAAAAGCTATTCGGCCGCTGGCCAAAATAGATCTTTCCTTCTGCTCATGGACGCTAAAAATTACGCCTTCAGCATTGAACTGGCCGTAAGGGATTATGAATGTGACATACAGGGTGTTGTAAACAATGCCAACTATCAGCACTATCTTGAACACGCCAGGCACGAATTCCTGATAACCCGGGGTATAAGCTTCGCCCGGCTTCATGAAGAGGGCGTCGACCTGATCGTAACCAGAGTTGAAATAGATTACAAATTTCCCCTGAGAAGCCACGACAGGTTCGTCATCAGACTTAACATCGAAAGAGAAGGCCATATAAGGCTCATATTCTTACAGGATATTTACAGGATCCCCGACAACAAATTGATTGTCAGGGCACGTGTAACCGGTGTCGCTACAAGGAACGGAAGACCCGTGCCGCCAGGTGATCTCATCAGCCGGCTTGGTTTATAATAAATTTTGTTCCGTATATGCAGCCAAAGAAGATCACCAGAGTCTTTTAATATATTAACCAATAATCTATACGAAAATGATAATTAAAACTTCTTTGCTGAAGTCTGCTTTCAGCTTTTACATGCTCTTTTTCCTTTTTACATCCCTTGTTCCGGCTCAGACTATAGTCGGCGACTGGCATGGTACTGCCAATATACAGGGACTTGAGCTGCGACTTTCCATCCATATCAAGGAGGTGGAAGGAATTTACACAGTGACCTGGGACAGCCCCGATCAGGGAGCTTTCAATCTGCCTACTTCTTCAAACTCATTTCGTTTTCCTGCTTTTTCATTTGCATACGAAGCTGCCAATCTCAAATATTCGGGGACTGTAAATGACACATATACTGAAATTAAGGGCACTCTCGAACAGAATACTCTCTCTCTGCCTCTCACATTCGGAAGAAAAGCTTTACAGGAACCGCCGGGAAGCCAGAGTGCATTGAAAAGAAAATATGAGAAAAGAGAATTATACATTACAATGCGCGACGGGGTTAAACTTTTCACTTCGGTGTACATTCCAAGAAACAGTGCAGAAAAGCATCCGATACTTCTGAACCGGACACCATATAATATTGAGCCGGGAGGGCCCGACAGCTATAATTATTTTCTTCAGGCATATACCCGTTATGCAGATGAGGAATATATTATGGTGTTTCAGGATGTCAGGGGTCGCTATATGAGTGAGGGAATATTCGAGGATATAAGGCCTTACATTCCTGAAAAAAAGAACAACAGGGTTACTGATGAAACAACCGATACCTGGGATACCGTCGACTGGCTTGTAAAAAACATCGAAAACAATAACGGCAATGTCGGAATTTTCGGAATCTCATACCCGGGCTTCTATTCAACGATGGGTATTATTGACGCCCACCCGGCAGTTAAGGCTGTTTCACCGCAGGCTCCTGTAACAGCTTGGTTCATAGGTGATGATTTTCACCATAACGGCGCTTTTTTCGTTCTCGACTGCTTTCCGTTTTATTACAGCTTCGGTCAGCCGCGGCCGGAACCAACAAGAAGAGGTAACCAGGGTTTCAGATGGCCTGTACCGGACAATTACGAGTTTTTCCTTTCACTAGGTCCGGTTAAAAACATTGCACCAAAATATTTCGGCGACAGTATCAAATTCTGGAACGACGCATTCTCGCACCCCGACTACGACGAATTCTGGAAAGCCAGGGATCCCCGTCAGCATCTCAAAAATGTCAAACCTGCGGTAATGACAGTAGGAGGATGGTTCGATGCCGAAGATCTCTTCGGCGCATTAAATACATACAGGGCAATAGAAACACAAAATCCCCTGAGTGTCGACAATTATCTTGTAATGGGTCCCTGGTCGCACAGCCAGTGGGCTGCGGGAAAGGCTGAGAACCTGGGAAACATTTACTGGGGCATGGACGCCAACAGCTCATTTCATGAACTGGAGCTAAGGTTTTTTAATCACTATCTGAAAAATGAAGTAACCAGCGATTTCCCGGAAGCTTCTGTCTTCATCACAGGATCGAACGAATGGAAGAATTTCGATAAATGGCCTCCGGCAAACTCCACTACCACAAAATTGTATATGCATACAAACGGATCAGTTTCTTTTTCTGCACCATCTGTAAAAAACAGCTTTGTTGAATACGTATCGGATCCAATGAAGCCGGTACCCTATACAGAAGATGTACACACATCGAGGACAGCAGCCTATATGACTGACGATCAGCGCTTTGCCTCACGCCGGCCTGATGTAATGGTGTATAAAACAGATGTTCTTACCGAAGATATTACCCTTACCGGCCCGGTAACCGCCGATCTGTATGTATCAACAACAGGCACCGATGCCGATTATATTGTCAAGATTATTGATGTGTTCCCTCCCGACACCAGGGCGCAGAAGGATCAGAACGTCAAAGTTCCTCTCGGGGGTTATCAGATGCTTGTCAGAGGTGAAGTCTTCCGGGGAAAATACCGTAACAGCTTTGAGAAACCCGAACCATTTGTTCCGGGTAAGGTAACACAGGTGAAATATGAGATCCCCGATGTTGCCCACACCTTCAAAAAAGGACACCGGATTATGATACAAATTCAGAATTCGTGGTTTCCTCTGGTCGACAGGAATCCCCAGAAGTTTGTCAATATTTATAAATGTTCTGAAGAAGATTTCCAGAAAGCAACCCACAGGATATACCATGAGAACAATTATCCTTCACATTTGGTTGTAAATGTGTTAAAGTGAAAGCCGGGGTTGAACCTGAGCGGAAAAATTATTTAATTTGTTAAAAGATATTTTCCTGTTTAATGATTAATATAAGCCGCTATGTTCAAAAAACCTCTTTCCAGAAGAAAGTTCGTCGGAACCCTGGCTTCTGCCAGCGGACTTATAATATCCGGGAGCGCTTTAGCCTCAACGGCCTGCAATGTGATTAAGAATAAACCTGCTGCCCTCCGGAAAATTACCCTGGGCAAAACAGGCATAAAAACAACCCTTCTCGGGATGGGTACCGGATTCAGCGGAGGAAACCGTTCATCGGCAATTACCAGGGCCGGAGTGGCTGAAGAGGTAATCAGATATGCATGGGAAAAGGGTATCAGGTTTTTCGACTGTGCCGACACTTACGGCACTCATCCCTATGCTGCAAAGGTTCTCGGAGGCTTTCCGCGGGAAAAATATACACTGACATCAAAAATCTGGGTTCTCAGGGGAGGCATTCCCGAACCTGAGCGCCCTGATGCCGACATTGTTATTGACCGTTTTCGTAAAGAGCTTAATACGGATTACATTGATATTGTTCAGCTTCATTGTATGATGAGCGGATCGTGGACCGACGATCAGAAGAAGCAGATGGACATACTTGAAAACCTTAAAGCTAAAGGCATTATCCGTGCACACGGGGTGTCGGTTCATTCCTTTCAGGCACTCGAGGCTGCAGCCGCCAGCTCATGGGTCGACGTGATACATGTGAGGATTAATCCTTTCGGTGTATCAATGGATTCAAAAGATCCGGCCACCGTCGTTGCGGTAATAAAGAAGCTCCACGATTCCGGAAAAGGCGTTATTGGAATGAAACTCATCGGCAATGGAAGCTATCGCGATGATCCGGACAAAATTGACGAGGCAATAAAATTCGTTCTTGGACTTGGTACCGTCGACATGGTTATCGTAGGCTTTGAAAATCAGGGCCAGATTGACAATTATTTTGAAAGAGTTGACAGGGCTTTTCCAGGCTGATAAAACAGAAATAAAATATTTAATATTACTGAAATGAAAGGAAAGCAGCTGATTTTTATCACCCTGCTGGTGTTGTGTGGAATGCCTCTTTACCCGCAGGATAAGGGACTGGAAGCTGTAATAAAGGATGGAGCACTTGTTGAAAAGCTGGCCGATGGTTTTATCTTTACTGAAGGACCATCAGCCGACAGAAAGGGAAATGTTTATTTTACCGATCAGCCTAACGACAGGATACTTGCCTGGAACCTTAAAACAGGACTGTCGGTCTTTATGCAGCCCTGCGGCAGATCTAACGGCCTGGCTTTCGACAGCAAAGGATATCTGTGGTCGTGTGCCGATGAAAAAAATGAACTGTGGAGGATATCTCCCGGTAAAGAAGTTGACGTTATCGCCGAAGGTTTTGAAGGTAAGCTTTTTAACGGCCCCAACGACCTCTGGATAGCACCTGACGGAAGCATATATTTTACCGACCCTTTTTACAGGCGTGCCTGGTGGGACCACACCGGAATGCCCCAGGAAAAAATGCGCGTGTACTACATGTCACCCGATCATAAAAATATCATTGCAGTTGCTGATGATCTTGTGCAACCTAATGGAATAGTTGGAACCCCGGATGGCAAGACCTTATATGTGGCTGATATAAGAGGAAACAAAACCTGGTCATACACTGTTAATCGCGATGGTACTCTTTCAGACAAAACTCTCTTCTGTGAACTTGGCTCCGACGGTATGACAATCGATTCAAAAGGAAATCTATATCTTACCGGAAAAGGCGTTACGGTATTTGATAAAACGGGAAAACGACTGGGAAATATTCCGGTACCAGAAAACTGGACAGCAAACGTGTGTTTTGGAGGTAAAAATCTGAAAACACTTTTTATTACGGCAAGCAAGGGGTTCTATTCAATACCATTAAAAGTCAGAGGTACAAGAGGATAAATCACCGGAGATCTTTCTTCTGTCAATTATTTTCAGTTTTTAATCATTTTTAAGGAACATTCATGATGATTTATTTTTATCATTGTGATCTCAATTTTTACAATGGGGACATTTAAGAACATTAATTACGTTGATACAATGGACGGAACACGAAGGGCAGATGTCAGGCCGGGGATTGGAGTAATGGTTGAACTTACCGAACACAAGCGTACCGGTAAACTGACAGGAGGGAAAGTAAAAGAAGTTCTTACTACCGCACCCACTCATCCTCACGGAATCAAGGTCATGCTGGAAAGCGGACTTATAGGAAGAATAAAAAGAATAATCTGAAGCACAATCCACTGCCGCCTGATTTTTGGCCGGGCAATACAATTTCTTATTTGCCAATCATTTAAAAAATTAACTAAATTTGCTGTCCCGGGACCCAGCAGGCACTTTGAGCTTTATGGCCGGGGAGCTTCTGTAAATTATTATGAATTTTCATTACCTGAATTATGAAATATGAGGATTTTCTTGTTTCAACGCTTGGGAAAGGAAACGTTGTTTCTCCCTTGAAACAAAGTCAGAGGGAAGACAGTCCTGTTTACAAATTTGTCGATGACAATGACAGGATCATCTACGACAATGATCTCTCATACTACAACACATGTATGCAGTCGGGCCTTACTCCTGTTTCATTCGAAAAAGCAGGTCCGAAAGAGAATATCTTTTTTGAACCTGCTAAAACTAAGGTTGGCATAGTGACCTGTGGAGGAATCTGTCCGGGACTGAATAATGTCATACGTAGTATTGTAAATCAACTCTGTTACAGGTATGGAATAAGCAGGATAATGGGTTTCAAATATGGTTATGCCGGCCTTGTTTCAGATTATAATCATGAAGTTATTGAATTCACACCCGAAATGGTGAGTGACATCCACAATGCAGGCGGAACTATACTGGGTACTTCGCGCGGCAACCAGGATGTGGGTAAGATAGTGGATACACTGGAGATAATGAATATTAATGTACTCTTCTGTATAGGCGGTGACGGAACCCTCCGCGGGGCACATGCCATTCACGAAGAGATACAGAACAGGAAACTGAAGATTGCTGTCGCCGGAATCCCAAAAACCATTGACAATGACATTGACCTGATCCAGAAATCATTCGGATTCGAAACGGCATTTTCGATTGCCAACGACATTATCAGAAATGCCCATAATGAAGCCCAGGGAGCTTATAACGGAATAGCCATCGTCAAACTTATGGGTCGCGACTCCGGCTTCATTGCAGCCAGTGCCTCACTGGCAACACAGGAAGTTAACTTCGTGCTGGTACCCGAAATAAGTTTCGACCTGTACGGTCCCAGGGGCTTCCTGAAAGTGCTGCGCAAACGACTTGAAGCAAAGCATCATGCAGTGGTTGTGGTGGCTGAAGGTGCTGGCCAGGATCTCTTTGAGAACAGGGAAAGCGAGATGGATGCTTCCGGAAATGTAAAACACAAGGATATCGGGATTTATCTGAAAGAAAAGATCAGGGAAGAATTCGACGCCAAGAATTTTCCCTATTCAATAAAATATATCGACCCCAGTTATATCATCAGAAGTGCTCCTGCTAATCCCAACGACAGCAAATTCTGCAGCCTTCTTGGACAAAATGCCGTTCATGCCGCTCTGGCAGGCAAAACTGATTTTGTGGTTGGATACTGGAACAATGAGTTTACACTTCTTCCAATCCCGATGGCTGTCCGTCAGAGAAAGAAAATCGACGTGGAGGGAGAACTATGGTGGAATGTCCTGGAAGCCACGGGTCAGCCGATAAGCATGAAGAATCACTGAGATGATCAGGAATCTGGTGTTTGACATCGGGAATGTCCTTATCAGCTGGAAACCGGGTGAATATCTCCTGAAAGCGGGATATGAAGCAGAGAGCGTACAAATTATTGTCGATTCTGTCTTCAGGAGCTCTCACTGGCACAGCCTTGATAACGGCGATATCACACGTGCAGAAGCAATTGATCTTATGGCTTCCTCTTCATCAATCACAAGGGATCAGATAGCCTCCCTGTTCGACCTGTGTCAGGAGATCATATTTCCACTCACCGATAACATAAAACTCCTTCCTGAGCTTAAAAAAGAAGGTTTCCGGCTATATTATCTTTCCAATTTCCCCCTGGAGTTTTTCAGTGATACAAAAAACAGGTACGATTTTTTCAAATATTTCGACGGAGGCATAATATCTGCAGAGGTCAGGCATTCAAAACCAGATCCTGAAATTTACAAAATCCTGCTCGATCGTTATGGCCTGGCTGCCGAAGAATGTCTTTATATCGACGACATCGAAGAAAATGTCAGGTCGGCGGAATCATCGGGCATGAAGGCTATTCATCTTTCCTACGCAGAGTCACTGGAGAAGGAGTTGTCAGGAAACGGAATCACCCTGCTCCTTCGTGGCTGACCCTTGCTTTTTCTTTCCTGAACCGTTTCTTTTCCCATTACTCCAAAGAAACACTGTCATTCCTAGTCCCGCTCCGGCGGGGACAAGGAATCTCCTTCAACTACTACATATTCAGTTAAAAAATCGGATCTTTCAACCTCAGATCCCGTAAATTTTTATTATCTTTATTGTTTAGGGACTAATGAATTAACAAACATGCAAATCCCCGTCAGGGACATACTTTTCTGGGATATTGATCTTTCCCGCCTGAATCCTGAAACCAACCGCCGGATCATTATTGAAAGAGTTTTCTCTCTGGGCAACCTGGAAGAATTGAAATTTATTTTCAGCCGGTACGGAACCACTGTTATAAAGAAAGAGATAGTGAATGCCGGAATCCTTGACGATAAAACCCTTCAGTTTGCCAGCGAGATACTCCAAATCCCAAAGGAAGAATTCAGATGTTACAGAAAGAAGCAGTCAGCACAGAATTATTCAGCCTGATACAGAAACTTCAGAAGGATCCTTCTCTTGGCAATTTCATACTTGCCGGAGGAACAGCCCTTGCGCTTCATCTGGGACACAGAAAGTCAGAAGACATTGATCTTTTCACAAAATCGGAATTTGATGTTCAATTACTGCTTGAATATCTCGAAAACAATTACGGCTTCAGGATGAACTTTCAGGCACTCTCAACTCTTAAAGGATCAATTAATAATGTTCGAATCGACTTCATTGCCCATAAATATCCCGATGTAAAGGTTCCGTCAGTTATTGAAGCGATCAGGATAGCTTCAATTGAAGACATTGCTGCTATGAAGGTAAATGCTATTTCCGGTGACGGCACCCGGGTAAAAGATTTCATCGATATCTATTTTCTTCTGGAAAAGTACTCATTTGGTGAGATATTGGGATTCTTCAGCACAAAATACAACTTGCGGAATAATGCTCATGCTCTTAAAAGCCTTACCTGGTTCGAAGATGCAGATCTGAATTACTGGCCGGTGATGATCAGAGAGCCCGAACTTACCTTTGAACAGGTGAAAAAGAAGCTGACCCGTCAGCGTGATTTATTTTTGAAAACCCGGGGGATTGGTTAATGTCTTAAATCTTTCCGGTTTCTTCAGGCAAAATTGTATCCCTTCTCTTTTTTAGAATTATTTTAAATAATTATTTACCCGTATTTCTAATTTTCAAAGAGAAGCGTCGATTCTGAATTTTCGACTATTCTTTTAATATATTCTAATTCCGGGCTTTCCTGGTCATAATTTTTACGGGGTACTGACCATCGTACAGCAAATTCTTTATCCTCGGAGGGTTAAAGCCCGGTTAAATTACTAATAAACAACTGTATTATAATTATTTACACAGGTTTATTGATTTATCGCTCCACATGTGAATCCGGATGATTTTCAGAGCGACCTTAGAAGGATTTCTGTTTTGTGCCGGCCGATAAGTTTTTCAAGATCCTCCTTTGAGGTATTTCTTATTTTTTCCACTGATCCGATTTCTTTAAATAACAGCTCCCTGCTTTTAGGTCCGATACCTTTTATAAGGTCCAGATCGGATCTGGTCATGGAAGCAGATCTTTTGTCGCGGTGGAAGCTTATCCCAAACCTGTGTGCTTCGTTCCTGATCTGTTGTATTATTTTCAGGCTTACTGAATTTTTATCGAGATAAAGAGGAACGGAGTCACCTGGAAAAAATATCTCTTCAAGTTTCTTTGCTATCCCAATAACGGTTATCTTGTCTTCCAGACCCAGTTTTCTGATGCTCTTCATTGCCGCGGAAAGCTGACCTTTACCCCCGTCTATCACCACAAGCTGAGGAAGGGCTTTTTTCTCCCCTGTAATCCTTTTATAACGTCTGAACACTATTTCTTCCATTGAGCCATAATCATCGGGGCCATCCACTGTTTTAACATTAAAATGGCGGTACTCATTTTTACTGGGTCTTGAATTTCTGAAAACCACACATGCAGCTACAGGGTTGGTTCCCATAATGTTTGAATTGTCGAAGCATTCAATATGAAGAGGCATTTGAGCCATATGAAGGTCTTTTTTCAGCTGTTCCAGGTTTTTGCGGGTTCTGTCGGTTTTAAGTATTTCCTCTCTTCTCTTCTTTTGCTCGAATTTGTAATACAGGGCGTTTCTCCTCGCCAGTTCAAGCAACTTAAGCTTGTCGCCCCGGGAGGGAATGGTGTATTTTATTTTTTCTGATAAAATATCGGGTTTGAACGGGACAATTATTTCTTTAGAATCGCTTGATAATCTGTGCCTTATCTCAGTTATGGCAAAGCCCAGGAGGGATTTTACATCTTCGTCTATCCTGCTCTTCATATCCAGTGTATATGTCTGTACTACAGCACCTTCCACAATTTTTAGGTAATTGATGTAGCTGTTTTCCCCATCCTGTTCAATCGCGAACACGTCGGCATTTTTAACCGAAGCGTTTACGACGGTTGATTTACTCCGGAATTTTGCAAGTATGTCGGTCTTCTCCTTTATTGTCTGGGCTTCTTCGAAGCGCATTTCACCAGAATATTTCAGCATAAGAGCTTTAAGGTGATTCTGTACCGTTGAGATATTACCCCTGAGGATATTCCTGATCTGTCTGACCGATTCATCATAGTCCTGAGCATCCTGTAATCCTACACATGGGCCTTTGCAATTACCAAGATGATATTCGAGGCATACCTTAAATTTTCCTGAAGCAATATTTTCATCAGAGAGATTGTAGGGGCATGTCCTCAATTTAAATAACTGTCTGATTAGTTCCAGAAGCGTTTTTACCATCAGTGCCGAGGTATAGGGACCGAAGTATGATGAACCGTCCCGTGGCGTGTTCCGCGTACTGAATACTCTTGGGTAAGGTTCGTTTTTAATGCATATCCATGGGAATGTTTTATCGTCTTTTAAAAGGATATTATATCTGGGCTGATGTTCTTTAATTAGGTTGTTCTCAAGTAAGAGAGCATCTGATTCTGTATCGACTACAATATGCTTCACCGATGTTGCCCTGTTAAGCATCACCCTGGTCTTTCCCGTCTGGTTTTTTGAAAAGTATGAAGAAACTCTTTTCCTGAGGTCTTTTGCTTTGCCGACATATATGATAGTGCCTGTTACATCGATGAACTGATAAACACCAGGCTTATGGGGAAGCTGGGACAATATTACATCCGGATCCTGAGGCATAACGCAAATATAGGAAATAGAGGTGAGAGATGAGTAGTGTGTGGTCTTACGGCTAAATTAGCTGCGCCGTATTTTTTTGTTTACTAATGAATTACCAAGGTCCTGATAGTCAGGCAACTTATCCGGTTATTCTTAAACAAATAAAGGCACATACTGAAACCTGTTTCCGTCGAACAGTCCCCGGTCACTTATTTTGAGCTCGGGTATGACCAGAAGGGCCATAAACGAAAGGGTCATAAAAGGTGCTGACATAGAACAGCCCATCTTTTTAACCTGTTCTGACAGTCGCTCGTAATCATCTGCGACCTCGCCGCACGGACGGTTTGACATAATGCCGGCTATGTTAAGCTGAAGGGAATTTACCAGGCCTCTATCACAAACCGAAAGTCCTCCCTTTATCCGGACTATTTCATTAATTGCCAGAAGTATATCCTCATCCGACGTACCAACAGCAATGATATTATGACTGTCGTGTGCCACCGATGAAGCGAAGGCTCCGGACTTCAGGCTGAAGCCCTTAATGAAGCCCACAGCCGGAGGTGCATCATTGTACCGGTCTTTTACAACTATCTTGAGAATGTCTTCATTAATGTCGGATTCCACTAAGTCACCCGGTGTGGGTTCATACAGCAACTCTTTTGTAAATAACTCCCCGTCGAAAGAAGCAATAACTCTCATTTCATTCTTCTGCTGAGGAACAGTAATTTCAATTTTTGAAAGCTTGCTGCAGTTGAATTTATTCAGCGGTTCAGCTGGTTTATAATCGAAAAATACCTTTCCACGGTCAAATACTTTTTCGCCCATGATCCATGTCTCAATTACATTCATTCTTTCCGGATCATCAACAATAATAAAGTCTGCCGGATCTCCTGTCCTCAGTATCCCGGCATCCAGCTTATAATGCTCAACGGGGTTTACTGTGGCACTTCTGATAACATCAAAAATATTATACCCCTCGTCAATAAGCTGAGCTATAAGTTTTTCGAGGTGTCGCTCCCTCAGCATTTCAGGGTGTATGTCGTCGCTGCCCAGCATAATCATATCCGGATAATCATTATAGAGACTTTTAAGGGCGGCCAGGTTTCTCCCGGCGCTTCCTTCTCTTATAATTACCTTCATTCCTAGTATTATCTTTTCAATTGCTTCCTCTACTGAGCTGCATTCATGGTCGGTGCTTATTCCCGCAGATATGTATTTTCTGAGTACCTCTCCTGTAAGTGCCGGGGCATGACCGTCAACCGGCTTTCCGTATTTTTCAGCCAGTGCGAGCTTAGCAATAACTTCACTGTTTCCGTTTATGACTCCCGGAAAATTCATCATTTCAGCAAGGAATTTTATTTCATCCCTTTTTAAAAGTGCTTCTACCTCCTCAGGTCCTATTTTTGCCCCGCTTGTTTCAAGCTCCGTTGCAGGGACGCATGAAGGAGCTCCAAACCAGAAGTGGAATGGTGTTTTCTTTCCATCTTCAAGCATGAATTCTATTCCTTCCATACCCATGACATTAGCAATTTCATGGGGATCAGAAACAACTCCAATTGTTCCATGTGGAACACTTGCCATTGCAAATGAACCCGGACTTATCATTGAACTCTCAATATGTACATGCGCATCTATCAATCCGGGCATTATATAATACTCAGGAACTTCATTTACGCTTCTTTCTATCCCCGCAATCCTTCCTCCATTAATGCTTATAACCGAATTAAATATTTCCCTTGCATGTATGTCTATCAGCCTACCCTTTATTTCCATTGCATTCCATTTCTTGTATATACAACCTCAAAACAAATTATTTTCAAAATTAACTTTATATAAATTTGTTCCACGTGGAACAGTACTATCTTCCCATAAACATTAAAAGCATATTTATATCGGAAGGTGATACTCCGCTAATGCGTGAAGCCTGACCTATTGTAGCAGGCTTTATCCTCATTAGCTTTTGTCTTCCCTCTGTCGAAATAGACAACAATTCTTCATATTGAATCTCTTCTGGTATTTTTAGTTCCTCTAATCTCTTTATCTTTTCAGCAATCACCTTCTCCCTCTTAATATATCCTTCATATTTTATTTTGATCTCTGCAGACTCTAAAATCTCCTTGTGTCTTTCTTCAGTTCTTTTAATTATTTCCTTTCCCTCCGGAAACAATTCTAATAAATCCCCGAGCTTAATTTGCGGACGTAATGCAATATTAACAAGCTTCAGTTTCTGTTTTATTACTGAAGTTCCCTTATCCTCAAGCCATTTGTTTATATCTCCCGGTTCAACACTCTTCCCCTCAATAAATTTCAACACTTCTTCTATATCCTTCTCTTTTTCTCTTAACTTTTTAAGTCTTTCATCTTCAGCCAGACCAATCTTATGACCTTTATTCGTAAGCCTTTCGTCAGCGTTATCCTGCCTCAATAGAATCCTGTATTCTGCTCTCGAGGTAAACATCCTGTAAGGTTCATCTACGCCTTTAGTTACAAGGTCGTCAATCAGAACTCCTATATAGGCTTCATCCCTTCGAAGTATAAACTCATCTTCTCCCCGTATTTTATTAACAGCATTAATGCCCGCTATCAGACCCTGGGCCGCGGCTTCCTCATATCCTGTTGTGCCATTTATCTGTCCGGCAAAATACAGATTAGATATTCTTTTGGTCTCAAGGCTGTGCTTTAACTGGGTTGGCTGAAAAAAATCATATTCTATTGCATATCCAGGTCTGAATATTTCCACATCTTTTAGTCCCCTGATCTTCCTGAGCGCCTTAAGCTGGGCCTCCAGGGGTAAACTACTTGCAAATCCGTTGACGTAATATTCTATTGTATCCTTACCTTCCGGTTCAATGAATAACTGGTGTGCTTCCTTCTCTTTGAATGTTACAATTTTATCTTCAATACTGGGACAATATCTGGGTCCTCTTCCCTTAATAACTCCCTTGAATAATGGACTGTATTCCAATCCTTTTCTCAGTTCTTCATGAGCTTCTTCATTTGTATGTGTAATAAAGCAGCTCCTTTGTTCTTCTATGCTGAAAGGTTTACTTAAATAGGAAAAGGTTCTTCGCTCCGTATCACCTTTTTGCTCTGTCATTTCCTCAAACCGCACAGTTCTGCCGTCAATCCTGGCGCTTGTTCCAGTTTTCATCCTTTCAACAGTAAACCCAATCTCAGCAAGCTGATCACTTAAACCGTATGAGGCTGCATCACCGGCCCGTCCTCCTTTCATTGTATTGAAACCTATATGCATAACAGCATTAAGGAAAGTTCCATTTGTAAGTATAACGGCCTTGCCATAAAACCTGGTACCATATACAGTCTCAACGCCGGCAACCATTTTTCCTTCAAGAATAATCTTCTTTGCCTCTTCCTGCCATATATGCAAGCCGCGTGTTCCTTCAACAGCCTTTCTCCATTCAGCTGAGAACATCATCCTGTCGCATTGGGCACGCGGACTCCACATAGCTGGTCCCTTGGATCTGTTCAGCATCCTGAACTGTATCATACTTCTGTCTGTGATTAGCCCGCTCATTCCTCCAAGAGCATCTATTTCCCTTATAATCTGACCTTTTGCAATACCACCCATAGCCGGATTACACGACATCTGGGCAAGTTTCATCATGTCCATAGTAATCAGCAGCGTCCTGGCACCCATTTTCGCTGCCACGAATGCTGCTTCACATCCTGCGTGTCCTCCGCCCACGACTATAATATCATATTTGAACTCCATATCTGCTTTTTCCATTCATTCACCCATCTATCTTCTATTCTCTTCATTTCGCTTTGCAGTTTCTCCGTATGATCATCATAACCGCATATGTGAAGTACTCCATGAATCATGACCCGGAACATTTCTTCGCTAAAACTAACTTTATAGTTTAAGGCGTTTCTTTTTACCGTATCGGCCGATATATATATTTCACCTGATACCTTGTTGCTGCAACTTTCTCCAAATGCTATAACATCTGTATAATAATCATGCCCCAGGAATTCCCTGTTTATTTTTAATAGTTCCTCATCTGTAGTTATAATAAATGAAAGGCCATCAGAAGTTTTTAACTCTCCATTGATGGCCTTTTCTATCAGATCAAGAGTTTTTTTACTCTTTTTAATTCTGTATTTTACATTGTCATAATAAATCCTGTGCTTCAAGTCAATATATTTTTAAATTTCATTCTGACCCTGTTTCCTTTCTTATTGAATTCTATTTCATCCGTTAGCTTTTTCATCAGAAATATTCCTCTTCCGTTTACATTTTCAATATTCTCAGGTCTGGTAGGATCCGGAACACTTCCAGGTTTAAACCCGCTTCCCTCATCAGTTACGGTAACCTCCAGCAAATCACCATCCACCTTAATACTTACATCAACAAATTTATTAGTGTCTTGCTTGTTTCCATGGATTATAGCATTATTGACAGCTTCCATTACCGACACAAGTATTTTCCCATAGCAGTCTGCACTAATACCTGCTTCCCTGGTAATCGAATCAACTGCGTTTTCAACAATACCAAGGTTTGATACCTTAGATTCAATCTTTATATTTTTAATCATCTCCTCCAAATGCATCATCTTTATACTCCCCTAAAAGTAAAATTGTTTCAATGATCTTTAAATTTTTGCAATCCATTGTTCGGGGTCCAGAAATTTCTGTTCAAATATCATGAATTTAATTGTACAGTTATTGCTTTCTCCAGGATCCGCAAAAACCTCACCTATCTCCTGCTTTGTCTGAACAATATCCCCTCTTTTCACTTTGACATTTATCAGATTATTATATACGGTCAGAAAATTTCCGTGTCTGATAATAACAGTCATATTAGCACCCTGTATTGCTGTAATAGTACTTACCTCACCCTTAAAAACACTTCTTGCCTTTGTAATACCGGTACTTGTAATATCTATTCCGTCATTCTTTTCTGTAACATATTTAAGAACCGGATGCTGGTGTGTTCCGAACTTTGATGTAATAACACCCTTTTCCACAGGCCAGGGTAATTTTCCTTTATTGCTTCTGAAGTCGTCGCCTGTTAATCTCTGTTCCGGTGTCAGGGTTTCCAGCCTGCTTCTCTTTTTCTCCTCCTCAATCAGTCGTGCAAGTTCCTTTTCAAGTCGTTGAGCTATTTTTTTCTTCTGTTCCAGATCCTGTTGTAGTTGTTTTTCCTTTGCAGTCAGATTTCTGACCATTCGCGACCTCCTGTTCTGCTCACCTGAAAGAAGGTTCCTTTGCTGTAATTCTCTTATTTTCAGTAAGGATAAATTTTGAAAGTCGGCCTCCAGTCTTTCTTCCGATTCATCAATCAGCTTTATTAATTCTGAAATTATTTCCGTCTCCGTTCTTCTTATCCTGGAAACCTGCTGGAGGTATTTTAGTCTCTTATAACCCTGATTGAAGTCCTTCGCTGACATAATGTAAACAATATCCGGATTCAGCTTTCTGGCCCTGTATGCATTTACTATCGCAGCAGAATACTCCTTACGCATAAGTTCGAGATCCTCTTCCATCATTCTCACAGCTGTCCTGTTCAGTTCGATCCTCTGATTCAGTAAATCCATTTCGCTGTTTATCTGTTCTATAACATTCTCCCTTAACCTAACCTTATTATTAAGCATCCTTAATGCGCTCAGGCTTTCGCTTTTCTCCTTTGTTGTAACTGAAAGCAGATTATCTACATAAGCTATTTCCTCGAGTGTTTTTTTTCTCTGCTCTTCAAGTTCAGCCCTGCTTTGTCCCTGCAGCCCGACAGATGTTATTAAAAACAACAGATAATATATGATAATGCTCTTTTTCATCTTAGTATTACCTCTTCATATCCTGCCCCTTTAATAAATCTTATAGGCTCGCCCGTATCAAAAGAAATTCTTCTTATTTCCATATTCAGGACCGTTTTCTGGTCTTCATCTTTCAAACTTATTAGAGAAGGATAGATATTCTTATCATCACTGATATACCGGCTATAGTCAATAATGATACTTCCCGCACCTGCTGAACTTTTAACTCTTGCCTTTTTTAATTTTCCCTTAAGGCATTCAGCGATATATTCAACAGTATTTTCACTTATGCTGTACTCATTTTTTTTACCTTCACCGGTGCATGACATAATCTTATTCCTTTCAGATAAATCAAACACTATATCTCCCAGCATAAGCGGGATCAGACCAAACGAGATTCCGTACTTCGCCTGCAGATATTCCGTTGAACCCTTATATAATTTCCTGTTTATCCTGTCGTTTATCATTATCGTGTCTTCCGAACAATAAAGCCTCATAATTTCAATGCCTGTCCGTGACCTGATACTGAGGAGGTAATTCCCGTTGGTCTTGTACCTTAGTGATGCCAGCAGGGTCGACTTTCCTTTCGCAGTACTTATTTCAATATCTGCTCTTGAAATATTGAAATCCTTATTTGTTAAATTATTTTCAGCAATCCGTTCAGCATACACCTCTTTGATGTCTTCAGGCAATGAGGCCGTTATACCTGTCCTCCTGGCCGGAGAACAACCATACATCAGATAGATTATCAATATTATGAAACTTATTTTACGCATTGTTCTATTTCATTTAACAGATAATCCTTGGTTTTATCCATTTTCATGGCCTCTTCCCAGTATTTTACAGCTTCATTGCAATTCTTTCTTTTCCTCATTATAAAACCCAGGTGTTCGTAATACTCGGCATCACTTCCGCCTTCCTCAAGAATTCTTTTCATTATTCTTTCAGCTTCCCTTGCCTTTCCTCTTTTGTATAACACCCAGGCATAGGTATCCAGATAGGTATGATTATCTCCTTCTTCTTCAATAACCTTCTCGGCCATTTCTTCGGCATATTTCAGCTTCAAATTTTGCTCTGCCAGAAAATATGCATAGTTATTTAAAACAGTTATATCCTTTTTCTGTCCTGCCAGGGCCTCTTCAAAAGTTGCAAATGCCTTCCCGAAATCTTTCATTCTGTAAAAAACGTCGGCTCTTTGTGTCAGCACCTGTGTTTTTAATTCTTCATCGTTCCCTGCAAGAATATCGGCTTTCCTCAATTCTTCAAGTGCGATTTCGAATCTACCGTTTTCCGATGCAGCTGCGGCATAAAGCATCTTTGCAAGAAAGGATCTGTTAAAAGTCCTGGATAATTGTTCTCCTCTTTTCTCGAGAACATCAAAACGGCCTTCCTGATAATAAAGCAGCATTAGTTTTTCTGCTGCGTAATAGCTATCCGGGTATTTCTTCAGCACTGCCTCCAGTTTCTCTGCAGCCTGGTCCAGTCTTCCTGAAGCAATCAACAATTCAGGCCGCAGTAAAGTTATAACCTGATCCTCAGGATAAGCAGCTTCCAGCACCATTAAAGCCAGTTCAATCTGCTTATTGTAATCCTCAACCAGGTCCTGTTTCTCTATAATTACAGCCATTAATGAAATTTTTTCCTGCTTTGAAATCTTTTCATTCAGAATTACTGTATTCAGCATACCCATCAGATCATCATACTTCGTTTCTTCAATCAGAAAATCACAAATGGCCAGTTGGATCTGTGGATTCTCCGGATTTCTTTCAATTAATTTTCCATATACATCAGCAGCCTTTTCAGGTTGACCCATACCCCTGTAAATTTCTGCCAGTAGTCCGTTAAAGAGTATTTCATCAGGGTCCTGTTCCAGGAGCGATTGTGCCTTCAGGAGGGCCTCATCCCATTTTCCTGACCACATCAGGTTTTTAACAGAACCAAGTGTGGAGGCTTTATTTACACCATATCTTTTATCCAGCTCTTCAAAAATAGCTGCAGCACTTTCATATTTACTCCCTTCCGAATACAGATTTGCAAGAGTGATCTTCAATTCCTCCCTCTCAGGAAATTTATTTACAGCCTTTTCATAGAATACTATAGCGCTGTCTATATTCTTCTCTGCGTAATATGTTCCTGCAAGCATCATCATATACCAGAAATTACTGCTGTCTATATCATATGCTTTTAAGGCATATTTTTTAACATCAGCCCTATTGCCGGATGCGTTTAAGATCTGAGCCATCTGAAACCACACTGCATCGCTGCCAGGGTTCATTTTTGAGGCCTGTTCAAAAAGCTTCAGAGCTTCGCCGCCGTTCCCCATTAACTTATTTCTCAAAGCTTCGACGAATACATAATCGAATGCAGCAGTATCGAATGGCCGGTATTTTTTCTCTGCTGTTTTCAATGGGAAATTTCGCCGCCCGCATGCTGCAATAATTATAATCACTATCAGGCCGGCCGTTATAAGATATTCAATTTTATGCTTTTTCATTTGTTAAATTGCACCAGGCTTCTTCATTAATCTCCCGGATCTTTATGAGTTTTTACTTTTTCTACAGTATTGTCTTATGCTGGTTATTATATTAATTCATATTGTGTTTCACTATTTTCTCCTGAATAAGGTACTCAGCAACTTATCCTGCAACTGTGAGTATGCTATAAATATTATAATCATCAGACTATTTACCGTCAGTTCAACAGCAAGGTTCCTGTAATTTATCACTCTTGCAAATAAAACCATACCTACAGCCAAAACAAAATAAGGTATAAGCTGTTCCATGTGGTAATCAATTTTATAATGTTTTGAGGCAAAAGCAAATGAAAGAGCTATCATTAACCCGTAGGAAGCAACATGAGCCCATGCTGAAGCCATGTATCCGTAAACATTTATGAGAAAGACATTTATCAGTATGGTGACAACGGCACCCGCCATTGTAATGTAAATGCCATACCGTGTCATGTCGTTCAGTTTATACCAGATACTATGATTAACATAAACTCCGTAAAGCAGGTAGCCCATACTGACAATTGGTACAACAACGATTGCCTCCCTGAATATCGGACCAATAATGTACTGAATTCCAGAAATATACAGGTTTATTCCCAGGAATATCAATAGCATTACTATAACGAAATACTTCATTACGTACACATATGTTTCCTTGGCATTTTCCTTTTTTGCCCTTTCAAAAAAGAATGGCTCTGCAGCAAACCTGAACATCTGAATAAAGAGTGCCATCAGGACAGCTATTTTATATCCTGCACCATATTCACCAACGGTTTCAAGTCCTGTCTCGCTGCCTATTATCCGTCTCATGATAACCTTATCAAGAGCATCATTTATCGAGCCGCTAAGTCCGGCGATCAGCAGTGGAAATGAGTATCCTATCATTCTTTTCCATACGGATGCATCGAAAACCGGTTTAATTTTCACAATGTAGGGCAGCAGCATTATCACTGTTGAGATACTTCCAACCAGGTTCGCCACAAAAACATATCCAACTCTGTACTCTGGATTGTAAATGTTCCTGAACCAGCCATTGCTTTTTTCCCAGATTCCCGGCGCCACCAGAAGAAGGAACAGAACCACAGCAATTGTTATGATAACATTGACTGTCTTGATCAAACTGAAAATAAATGCTTTGTTTTCCTTACGCAGCCTGGCAAATGGTATTGCAGTAAATGCATCTATTGCAATTATCATTGCCGACATCCTTATAAAGTCGTGTCGCTCCTGATAATCCAGCAGGATTCCCAGCGGCTTGATAAACATGCAGACCAGAAGGACGAAAAGTGTTGAGGTTGAGAATAGGCTGATAAGAGAGGTGCTATATACTTTTTCGAAATTTTCTGTTTTCTGGGAAAACCTGAAAAAACCTGTTTCCATTCCGTATGTAAGCACAATAAGGAGCAAAACCATCCAGGCATAAAGCTCAGTCACAATTCCATATTCAGCTTTCGTGAATATCCTTGTATAAAAGAACGTCATTACACCGTAATTCAGGAAGCGGGGGATAATAGTCCCAAAACCGTAAACGGCTGTTTGTTTTGCAAGTGTTCTGACTTCGTTCACTTTTTCTTTTCTGATCGCGCAAAGTTAAATATCTTTGCATTCAGATTTATACGGCAATATTAACCAATTTAGTCTATTGATGAACAAAATCCTTTGTCGGACTATTGTCTGCTCGGTTTTACTTTTAGGTTTATCGTGCAGTGCACCCGGTGGTAATGAAAACACTGTTGTTCTGATGAAAACCACTCATGGTGACATAAAGCTCAGATTATACGATGAAACACCCGTGCATCGCGACAATTTCATAAAACTTGTTGTTTCAGGCTTTTACGATGGTATTTCCTTTCATCGTGTAATAAATAACTTTATGATACAGGCCGGTGATCCGTCAACAAGAAGTATTTCTCTTCCTTCTTCTGCCGATTCGCTTAACACCTATACAATCCCATCGGAATTTAATCCTGCGCTTTTTCATAAAAGAGGAGCCCTTGCCGCAGCCAGGGAGGGTAATGACGTAAATCCTGAAATGAGATCATCGGGTACTCATTTTTATATCGTTCAGGGAGAAAAGCTTAACGATGAAGAATTGGAGCTGGCAGAACAAAGGATAAACAGCAATATAAAACAGGCAATGTTCAATATGATAATCAGGCATATTGAAGACAGTCTGAAACAATCCGCTACAATTCTATCCGCCGGAGAGATACAGGAAAAAGCGGCGGTAAGTATGTTTGAATATCTTACCACAAATCCTGAATATAAAATACCTGAAAATCAGAAAGTTGTGTACAAAAGTGAAGGAGGTGTTCCTCGTCTCGACGGAACTTATACTGTTTTTGGAGAAGTTCTTGAGGGTATGGAGGTTGTAGACAAGATTTCCGGGGTAAAAACAGATGCTTCCGACAGACCGCTGACAGATGTAAAGATCCTGAAAGTAAAAATTGAAGGCCGCTGATTATTCAAAAATATCAACAAATAAATCAATGATCGACAAAATAAACGACCTTCTTAAAGAGATAGCCGGTGCAAAGATCAGCAATCCTGAAGAGCTTGAGAAGTTCAGAATAAAGTATCTTGGTAAAAAAGGTATCGTCTCTGTTCTTTTTGAAGAGTTTCGCAATGTACCTCCTGCTGAAAAGAAGGAACTTGGACAAAAACTTAACTTACTCAAGCAAACCGCTCTCGATAGGCTCAGCTTACTCAAATCTAATCTGTCTGATGCCGGCTCCGGAAATCTTTCGGGTGATCTCACGCGTCCAGCTTTTCCTTATTTCAGCGGTACCCGTCATCCGATTTCCATAGTAAGAAATGAGATCATAAGCATTTTCAGCCGTATAGGTTTTACAGTATCCGAAGGTCCGGAGATAGAAGATGACGATCATGTTTTTACAAAACTTAACTTCGCTCCGGAGCATCCTGCCCGTGACATGCAGGATACATTTTACATTTCACGAAATTCGGAGGAAGATTCCAGCCCTGATGACATTCTTCTGCGAACGCATACATCTTCGGTCCAGGTAAGGGTCATGCAGAAGCAGAAACCGCCTATCCGTACCATTTCTCCCGGAAGGGTATTCAGAAATGAGGCAATTTCCGCAAGAGCCCACTGCATTTTTCACCAGGTTGAAGGTCTTTATATCGATGAAAATGTCTCTTTTGCCGATCTGAAACAGACATTATTGTTTTTTGCCCGGGAGATGTATGGAAAAGACACAAGGATACGTCTGCGTCCTTCGTATTTTCCCTTTACCGAACCATCGGCCGAAATGGACGTAAACTGCACAATCTGTGGCGGAAAAGGATGCAACGTTTGTAAATATACGGGCTGGCTCGAGGTACTCGGTTGCGGAATGGTGCATCCGGCTGTTCTTGAAGCCTGCGATATTGACAGCAGAAAATATACAGGTTTTGCGTTCGGGATGGGCATTGAAAGGCCTGCAATGCTTAAATATCAGATCAATGATCTGCGCCTGTATTTTGAGAATGATATCAGATTCCTTCAACAGTTCAGTACTGCTTTTTAGGAATTTGAACAATTTATAATTTCTTATTGTTGTTCTGTAATATGTTTATTGCCAAAGAGCTATGAAACAACAAGAAGTGCCTGTTCCGCTGTGTGACAAATGTTCATATGAAAATGGAACCATTTTCCGTCATCTTGGTCGTGAAGAAACCGATCTGATAAACTTTGAGAAGGAATTCAGGCTGTTTAAAAGGGGAGACCTCCTTTACAGTGAAGGAAGCCGTATAAGTGGTTTTTACTGCATTCATAAAGGTATCATTAAAGTATTTAAGACAGGCCTGGACGGGAAGGAACAGATCATTCGCTTTGCAAAACCGGGTGATATCATAGCATACCGAAGCGTGTTAAGCAATGAGCTGGCATGTACCTCGGCTAAAGTAATTGAAGATTGTCAGGTTTGTTTTATTCCTGCTGAAATCCTTATTTCTCTTGTGAAATCAAATTCCACATTTGCTCATGAGCTGCTTAAACTGGCCTGTCACGAGCTTGGTGAAGCAAATTCCTTTATAACCGACATTGCGCAAAAGACTGTACGTGAACGACTTGCAGAAATATTGCTTTTACTTGTTGAAGATTTTGGCCTTGATGAGAACAATATCCTCCGTATTTCCCTGACCCGTGAAGAGCTTGCCAATATTGTTGGAACAGCCACAGAATCAGTTATAAGATTGTTATCGGAATTTAAGGCTGACGGACTCGTAGAACTTAACGGACGTAAGATCAAAATACTGAATAAGAGAGGCCTTCTGAAGATCAGTAACGTATTTAACTGACAATTTGTTTATCAGAAAAGTGTGGCACCCTTTTCGGGCCTGAAAACCAGTCCCAGGTGTTTGTAAGCATGTTCTGTTGCCTCCCTGCCCCTTGGTGTTCTTTTCAGGAAGCCTTCCTTTATAAGAAATGGCTCATAGACCTCTTCAATGGTTCCGCTTTCTTCCCCAACAGCTGTGGCTATTGTATTTAAGCCAACCGGACCTCCGCTGAACTTATTTATTATCACCGAGAGAATCCTGTTGTCCATTTCGTCGAGACCGTGCTGGTCTATGTTAAGTGCATTTAAGCCATATTTAGTAATGGAAAGATCTATATTTCCAGTTCCTCTCACCTGGGCAAAATCACGTATCCTTCTAAGCAGTGCATTTGCTATCCTTGGAGTACCCCGGCTTCTGCGTCCAATTTCGGAAGCAGCGTTATCATCGATTTTTATATTCAGTATCCCTGCCGATCTTTTAATTATCCCGGTAAGGATTTCCTGGTCATAATATTCCAGATGAAATTTTATTCCGAACCTGGCACGCAGCGGACTTGTAAGCAAGCCTGACCGCGTTGTTGCACCTATAAGCGTGAATCTGTTCAGCGAAAGCTGCACAGACCTTGCACTTGGTCCCTTATCGATCATAATGTCGATCTGAAAATCCTCCATGGCAGAATACAGATATTCCTCCACGACAGGACTAAGTCTGTGAATTTCATCAATAAACAGTACGTCACCTGTTTCAAGATTGGTCAGAAGGCCGGCAAGGTCGCCGGGTTTATCAAGGACAGGACCTGATGTAACCCTTAAATTTACTCCCAGTTCATTTGCAATAATTGCAGCAAGTGTTGTTTTACCCAAACCAGGAGGTCCGTGAAGCAGTACATGGTCGAGGGCTTCGGTTCTTTGTTTTGCAGCAGTTACAAAAACTGTAAGATTATCGATGATCTGCTGCTGTCCCCTGAAATCAGAAAAAACAACAGGCCGGAGCTGATAATCTATTTCCCTGTCGGATATTGAAAGATCCTGTTTTCTGATATTGAATTTTTCCTGCATGAGGGCAAAGTAACTATTTTATCAGCTTCACATCACTTTCAGGCAGATTTATTCTTACACCGTTAATGCTGGTCTCTATATCGTCCTTGTATGTAATTGTAATATAGGGCATTCCTTCTTCGTCATATTTTTTCCAGGTTCTTTGCCTGATGCCCGTTTTGTAATATTGTTCTTCTCTTATTTTACCGTTTTCATAATAGTAAAGATGCTGGCCATCGGGGTTTCCCTGTGAATAATTACCCTTGAACTTAAGGGTTCCGTCGAGGTAATATGAACGCCACTGGCCGTCTTTAAGACCGATAATATATTTTCCTTCTTCAATTATATCTCCTGTTTTGAATTTCCAGTCGCCATTTCTTTCTCCGTCGGAATATCTTCCCTGGCCTATTATTTCGCCTTCAGAAGAAAATTCTGTGTATTCTCCGTCTCTCAAACCCTGGAAGTATTCTTCTTCCCTCAATATAGAGCCGTTCTCGTAATACCATTTCCATAATCCGTCAGGCCGTCCGTTATTATAAAATCCTGTTTGTTCCGTTTTGCCGGAAGCTGTATAAAATTTCCAAAGTCCGGTGCGCCTGTTGTCGTTATAACTTCCTTCTGCCATAACATTTCCGTCGGGATAAAAATCTTTCCATGTTCCGTTCCTGTTTCCGGCTTCATCTATGATTCCTTCTGACAATAAAAGACCGTTATCATTATAATGAAAGGAGTTTTTTACTTTACCGCTGGCATCATATTCCCTGTGTACTCCCACCGGTATATTATTGCGGAAAGGACCACTGTAAATGAGTTTGTTATTCTCATCGTATCTGTTCACAATTTCAATATCGGGCTGATCTTCTACATTTGATTCCACTATTGAGCCATTATCATAAAGCATAGTAAGAACAAGGTTTCCCTTCATATCATATTCCTTGTAATATCCGTGCATCAAATCATCCTTATATGTTTTTTCCGATTTTTTATTTCCGTTTGGATAAAAATCAACCCATTCTCCCTGTTTCAATCCTTTACTGCCGGTACGGTTTATTCTCTCCCTGCTTACAAGAAAATCATTATTGTATTCCAGGAGAGTTATTACATTGCCATCTTTATCGAATTCCCTGGATAGTCCCTCTCTTTTGCCTTCATTATAAGATATTGTCTGCTGGATTTTACCGTCGGGAAAATAAATAAAACCTGTTCCTTCTTTCTTATCCCCTGCATACAGTTCTTTCGACCATAAATAGAGTCCGTCAGACGGACTCTTTCTGTATTTAAAATAATATCCGTTTCTCTTTCCGAACAGATAATTGATTTTATCAGTTGTATCTCCTGCCTGGTCGTAAAATACCCAGATACTGTCAAGCATGAAGTTCCTGTAACGTCCTTCCGATTTTTTTACACCTGTTACGTAATAACTCTTCCAGTAACCCTCAGGTTTTCCGTCTTTTAAAAATCCCTCTCCTGAAATATTTCCATTTGGATACCTGAATATCTGATATCCGTCACTGATCTGTTCGTTCGACTGGGCTGTCAGTAATAATGTCAATATTGCTGATACAATTGTCAGGATCTGCCTCTTCATGTTTTAAAGTCCTAATTTTTGAGATATCTCCATCATTCTAATAATAGGTTTCCGGGCTTCCTCCATAATCTTTTTATTAACGTTAATTTCCGGTTTTTCATTCTTAAGACAGTGATAAATTTTTTCCATTGTTATCAATTTCATGAAATTGCATTCACTGCAACCACATGTAGAATCAATGGGAGGTACTGGAAAGAACTTTTTACCTGGGTTTTTCTTTATCATCTGATGAATAATACCAGGTTCCGTAGCTACGATATATGTCTCTGCATCATCTTTTTCCGTATATCTTAGCAGAGCTGTTGTTGATCCTATAAAGTCGGCTGTCATTCTGACAGGAAGCTCACACTCAGGATGCACAATTACTTTTGCATCCTTGTTTTCCTGCTTCAGCTTTAACAAAGCTTCCAGTGAAAATTCTTCATGCACATGACATGTTCCATTCCATAAGATAATGTCCCTTCCTGTCTGATTTATCACATGATTTCCAAGATTTCTGTCTGGTGCAAAAATTATTTTTTCCTCAGGAGGTAGTGAATTTACAATGTGAACTGCATTTGATGATGTACAAATAATATCGGAAAGAGCTTTTATTTCAGCTGTAGTGTTTACATATGTTATTACAGTTCTTCCCGGATTCTCTCTGAGGAATTTTTTGAAATCCTCTGCCCGGCATGAATCTGCAAGAGAACAACCTGCATTCATATCTGGTAACAGCACTTTTTTTTCAGGTGAAAGTATCTTAGCTGTCTCCGCCATGAATTTAACACCTGCAAATACAATTATGTCGGCGTTGTTTGATGCTGCTTTCTGAGAAAGGCCCAGGCTGTCACCAACAAAGTCGGCTATATCCTGAATATCTCCCGTCTGATAATAATGCGCAAGGATTATTGCATTCTTCTCCTTTTTAAGCCCTTTTATCTCAGAAATGAAATCCGTATTTCCTTTGTTATTCATCCTGAATTAATGTTATAAACAATTTAAAAAATGAATTATAAAAGAGATTTAAATCTTTATGGTTATGATGTTATGCTGTTAACTGTGTTAAAAATTAAGATCAGTATTTTTTGTAATTCTGATAATTATCATCAGGTAAACAATTTATTAACAGTTAAATTATAATTTAAGTATTGCTTTTCAATATTTTAATATAAGAACTAACAACTGTTATAAGAGATTAACTGTTCATTAATAAAGAACAAATTTATTGTTTTTAATGTTCATTTGAAGTTGATTTCAACACTTTAATCGTTTCACAGTATTTTAAAAACCTGATAAAAAATCGTCAGAATTGTTAATTTGTTTATAAAGCTTCATTTTTAAAAATATACTTACACCATAATTCACAGATTTGTTAACAGATTAAAAAATAACCAGGTTTAAAGATAAAAGAATATTATTTTCTTTAAATTAACGCAATAATATAAAAGCTAAATAATGAACAATCTGAAAATTGCTATCGTATCAGATCATGCAGGCTTTTACCTGAAACAAAAACTGATCGATTTCCTGATCAGCGAAAAATATAATGTGAAAGATTTTGGTTGTCCGACAGCTGATGTAGTCGATTATCCCGATTATGGTCATCCGATGGCGAATGCAGTTTCAAAAGGTGATTTTGATCTGGGAATATCGATTTGTGGCACGGGAAACGGGATCAACATGACGGTAAATAAGCATCCGGGAATAAGAAGTGCACTATGCTGGAATGAAGAAATAGGAAGGCTGGCAAGAGCACATAATGATGCTAACATTTGTGCCTTGCCCGGAAGGTTTATAAATGAATCGGAAGCCTGCCTGATAGTAAAAACTTTTCTGAAAACTTCTTTTGAAGGAGGAAGGCATAAAAGGAGAATAGACAAGATCCCTTTAAAATTGTACTGAAATGTTATCAAACTCATGCCGCTACGGAATAAGGGCAATGATCTATATTGCCAGCAGACAAAAAGGTGACAGTAAAACGGGAATTCAGATAATTTCAAAAGATCTGGATCTGCCAACACCTTTTCTGGCAAAGATACTTCAGCAGCTGGCAAAGCAAAAAATGCTTAAATCACTAAAAGGTCCGCATGGAGGGTTTTCCCTGATAAAAGATCCTTCAGAAATAACAATGTATGATATAGTCAGAGTTATTGACGGAGAAGACCTTTTTACAAGTTGTATAATTCACAATACATCATGTTCATCAGTCGACAGGAAAAAAATGCAATGTCCGGTACACAAACAATATTCGGAAGTAAGGGCAGGATTGATAAAATTGTTTAAGACGGTAACCCTTGATGAGCTTGTAAAGAATTCAGCTGATACAGAACAGATACTTATCTGATTTTATCCTTATAATAAGGCCTGAAAATCAACCATATATATATTGCTGTAGTAATTCCGGCAGTGTTAAAAATAGCATCAAGGACTTCTCCTTTGCGATCATTGGTAAGTACCAGCTGAAGAAATTCCATCAATGTTCCGAAACATATAGGGATTAATGCTATAAGAAGCATCTGACGTGTGTTATGAAATGAATGTCTGTGCTCGAGTATTATCACAGACATCAGAATGAAATAAAGACCGAAATGGCCTATTTTGTCAATATACGGAACATTAATAAATCCTGTCTGACCGAATGTCTGTGAACCGGCGAGACTGAGGTACAGAATGATAATTGTAACCAGGATGGTAAATTTATGCCTTTTTATCATCAGTAAATGTTTGCTGCAAATGTAAATAATAGATTGACATAATTTTATAATTTTACTTCTTTGTATTTCCTCATGGCCGGAATTTATATTCATATACCATTCTGTAAAAAACTGTGTCACTATTGTGATTTCTATCATGTTGTATCAGCAGGAGATCATTCTGAATTTATATCTGCACTGGGCAGAGAAGCAGAAGAACGTAAATCATACATTACATCAGAGAAGTACAGCACTTTATATATAGGCGGTGGAACACCATCAGTTCTGAGCCCCAAAGAAATAGCAAGAATACTGACAGATATTGATACTCATCTTGGCCTCGGATCAGTTGAAGAAATTACCATTGAAGTCAATCCTGATGATGTCACTGGATCATACATGAAAGATCTTAAATTAATGGGAATTAACAGGGTAAGCATCGGCATACAATCATGGAATGATGATGATCTTATAATGTTAAACCGCAGGCATACGGCAGCCCAGGCAAAAGAAGCGATCAGGATTATTTTCAGCTCGGGATTTGAAAATGTCTCGGCAGATCTTATTTATGGTATTCCGGGAATGAAAACGGAAAGATGGAGTGAAAATCTGGATATTACCTTTTCAACCGGGATAAATCATCTATCTGCCTATCACCTGAGTATCGAACCGGGAACCGTATTCTGGAAAATGAAGGAAAAAGGACTTTTGAATGAAACAGAAGAAGAGGAGAGCATACAGCAATTCAATATTCTGGTCGACAAAACAGAGGAAGCCGGTTTTATTCATTATGAAATCTCAAATTTCGGAAAGCCTGGATTTTTCTCGGTTCACAATACAAATTACTGGAAACAGGCACCATACATAGGATTGGGGCCTTCGGCACACTCCTTTAACGGCTATTCACGGCAGTGGAATTTAAGTGATATTGAAAAGTATATAAAATTCATCAGAAGCGGCAGGGACTATTATGAACGTGAAGAACTCGACCTTCGGACAAGGTTCAATGAATATGTTATGACATCACTACGGACCATGTGGGGTATTGACCTTGATTTTGCAGAAAAGACCTTTGAAAAGGAAGGATATGATTATATCATGAATACGGCCGGAAAATTCATAGATTACGGACTGATGAAAAAAAATAAAAATACCCTGGTCCTTTCAAACCAGGGTAAGTTGATATCTGATAATATTATTTCAGAATTTATGATGCCTTCACAGGGAGGCTGATCATCTTTTTGTCAGGATAAAACCGGTTTTTCCAATTTTTATTCCGTCAAGATAAAGTTCGGCATTGTAGTTTCCGGGAATAAAATCGCCGGTGTTTTCAACCCATATGGTAACATCAATATCCTGGTTCATATAATCTATTGTACGTGTGGCCGAATAGATAATCTTGTTCTCGTTGTAATCAAAGAGATTATCCGGACTTGTTGTAATAACAAGAGAATCAGGCCTTGTCACTCTCAGGTATATCTGCTTCTGTCCTGCTTCCGCGATAGGATTTTCGCGAAGGGTAAAAGACACCCTGAGATTTTCCATGAGATTAAGTCTCGATGTCTCCTTGTTTTTCCTGTTGACAGCTGCAGCCATAATGTTTTTTGCCTGTATCACGGAAGCAACTTCAACTTTTTCGGTGAGTTCTTCCCTTACCTTTTCAAGTTCCGTTTTAGCACTCTGAACCTCCGACATTTGTTGTTTTATCTGTTGATTTTCAGCAACAAGTATCTTATTGCGCGTGTTGAGGGAGTCGATCTGGACAATATAACTTTTCATTATCTCCCTCATAGTGGTTATTTCCTTTTTATAGGTTCTGATCAGCTGTGCATTTGAGGCATTTATTGCAAGGAGTTTTACTATCCGCTCCTTCTGACGTTCCAGTCCGGCATTGAGAGTGTCATTATTTGTTTTAAGCGTATCGTATGCATAG
>Ga0209203_1000272_pt1 | contig 45960 bp, 37 predicted proteins | sample AD_UKC109_MetaG_FD_184423 | JGI IMG/M metagenome (GOLD analysis project Ga0209203, IMG submission 184423) | Active sludge microbial communities of municipal wastewater-treating anaerobic digesters from Hong Kong - AD_UKC109_MetaG (SPAdes)... | ecosystem: Engineered > Bioreactor > Anaerobic >... | reverse complement strand
ATGAACACCGGTTCGCCTGCTCTGAGAGGTGTTCCCACGACCCTTGCCGGGGTCCTTCAGGCCCGTCTGGATTCCCTCTCGGAGGATGAAAGGCGTGTTCTTCAGGCGGCTTCCGTGGTGGGAAGGGTGTTCTGGGACCTTACAGTGGGGGAGATCTGCGGAACCGGAGCCGGAGAGGCGATCACCGGCTTCCTCTCCCGGGCAGAGCACAGGGAACTCATAAGAAGGCTGGAGCGCTCCGCATTCGCCGGGTCCGGTGAGTACCTGTTCAAGCACGCGATACTCAGGGACGTAACCTATGAAACGGTGCTGCTGCGGGTAAGGAAGAAGTACCACAGGCTCGCCGCAAGGTGGCTGATGGAGAACGCCGGTGACAGAACCGTGGAGTTCCAGGGCGCCATAGCCGTTCACTTCGAGCTGGGAGAGGACTGGCCGGAGGCTGTAAAATGGCTCAGTGAAGCCGGCGACTCCGCGGTGGTCACCAGTGGCTATACCCAGGCTGTCTCCCTCTACACCCGGGCCCTCTCCGTTCCCGGGGAGTTTCTGGGCAACTCCCGCAGGGCCCGCCTGCTTCTGAAGCGGGGAGCGGCCCTGGAAAAGCTCTCCCGCTATCTCGAGGCGATGGATGATCTGGAGCAAGTGCTGGAACTTGCAGACGAGCAGGGCGACCCGGGGCTCTCCGCCGAGGCCCTTTCCACCATGGCCTGGATAGCCACAGTGACAGGGGAGAGGAACCGCGCCAGGGAATACGCATTCAGGGCCAGGGACTTCGCGGAGGAATCCGGAGAGATGGACCTGCTGGCAAGGGTGACCATGAGAATGGCGGACTACGAGGAGGACCAGACCTACGGGAAGGTGCTCTCCTACTTCTCCCGGGCGCTGGACATCTATACATCCACAGGTAACGAGAATGGGGCCGCCACGGCACTGCTCAACATGGGCAACGTGGCCCTGGCCTTCAGGCTGCCCCGGGAAGCCGGCGGTTTCTACCGTCGGAGCATGGAGAAGTACGAAGCCCTGGGAAGCCGCTGGGGAATAGCGAACTGTCTGGGGAACCTGGGCTGCGTGGCCTCCGCCCTGGGTGACACCGGGGAGGCGGTGGAGAACTACGGGAAAAGCATGGAAATGTCCCTGAGCATAGGCGACAGGGAGGGGGTTGCCATCTGCAGCCTGAACCTGGGTGATGCCTGTCTCGAACAGGGGTCGCCGGAAAAAGCCCTGCTCCACCACGGGCTCGCTGTGAGAACGGCGGATTCAACCGGGATACGCCCGCTACTCCTGGCGGCGCTCAGGGGACGGGCACAGGCCCACCTGATGCTGGGGGACAGGGCAAGGGCTGCGGTGATCCTCCGGTCTATAACCAATGATCCTGCAATGGCACCCGGGGAGGGGGAACGCATCGAAGGGCTTCTTCGGGGGCTGGATACCCTCCCCGAACCGACGGCAATCGATGAGATCGTGAAGAGGGAAGCTGAGGAGTGACCGCCCCTGAGGTGACCAGGGTCCAGGCAAGGAAGCTGCTGAAGAAGGAGAAGCAGCCGGGCCTCTTCGGCGGCCGGTATCGATTCAGCCCGTACATGGCATGCGGCCACGGCTGCATTTACTGTGACGGCAGGTTCGAGAAATACCATGTTCAGGGGGATTTCGACCATGACATAGTGGCCCGGGTCAACACCCCCGACCTGCTGGCGGATGAACTTCCCCGTCTCCGTGAACCCGGCCCCGTGTGCATCAGCTCCGGTGTGAGCGACCCGTACCAGCCGGTGGAGGCGGAGCTTCTTCTCACCAGGAGGTCAGCGGAGGTCCTTGCCGAAGGCGACAGGCCGGTGGTGATACACACCAAGTCATCCCTCCTCCTCAGGGACATCGATATCTGGGAGAGGCTTAACCGCAGGGCTCCGGTAACGGTGATGGTATCCCTGACCATCACGGACGAAACGGTTCGGAAGTGGCTGGAGCCCGGCGCTTCCACTGTGGAGCAGAGGCTGAAGCTCCTTTCGGAATGTTCGTCCAGGGGGATTGGCACCGGAGTACTTGCCATGCCCTTCGTGCCATTCCTCACCGATGGGGAGGAACAGCTTTCCCTGCTGCTGGGAAGGATCATGGCCTCCGGAGCGGACTTCGCGATGCCGGGGCTGCTCACCCTGAAGGAAGGCAGACAGAAGGGCTTTTTCTTCAGCTCGCTTAGGAAGGCTCGGCCCGACCTGGTGGAACCGCTCCTGAAGCTCTACTCCGATGCTGACAGATGGGGAAGCCCTCCCGGAGAATACTCGGCGGGTTTCCATGAGAAGGTGGAAAGGGTCTGGGGGGCCCGGGGGGCCGACACCATGATACCGCACAGGCTATACAAGGGGCAGTTCACCCTCTACGACGAGTTCGCCATACTTCTCGGCGACATGCAGACCCTCTACCGAAGGAAAGGGGTTAAGGTTGGGAAGCTGCGTACCGCCTCCCGCCGGTTCCAGGAGTGGGTCGAGGCCAGAAGGAGGCATACCGCAAGGAGAAGGAATCTTTCATACTCGATGATAGACGATTATCTCAGGGTCATGACCCGGTCCGGTGAACTGGGAGAACTCCTGAAGAACCGCAAGCTTGGAGACTTCCTGAGGGAAGTGGAAGCCGGAGGGGTATTCGACTACCTGACACTGGGACTTGAAGGAAGGGGACAGAATGACGGGTAAAGGAAAACTGTCTGTAGTAACGCTGCTGACCGCCCTTACTCTTTCCTGCGGAGCATCCGCGGTGCGACCCCAGGACGGCACCGAGGTCTGGAGCCTTGTCTCTGGCGGAGAGGAGAGAATGGTCCTTGTGCATCCCCCTGCCACAGCCGGGGAAGACCTTCCTGTGCTGCTGATCTTCCACGGCGGCTACGGCACCGCAGCCGGCGCCGAGAGCAGCTACGGAATGAGCTTCCTGGCGGACGACATGGGTTTCGTCGCAGTTTATCCCCAGGGTCTCGACAGGCACTGGAACGACGGGCGGATCGATCCTGATGACCTGAGCGACGTGGTCTTCGTGGAAGCGGTGCTGGATTCCCTGGCGTCCCGTTTCCAGGTGGACGGGGAAAGGATATACGCCACCGGCATGTCCAACGGAGGTATCTTCTGCCACTTCCTGGCCCAAACACTTCCCGGGACCTTCGCAGGGATAGCCCCGGTATGCGGAGGTATAGCCGATCCCGGCTTTGACTGGTTCGATCCGGCGGAGCCCCTGGACGTTCTGATCATCCAGGGCACCGATGACCCACTGGTTCCCTATTCCGGAGGCGAGATAGGCTTCCGGGGGGGGAGGGGCTCCGTTCTCGGAACTCCTGAGGCAGTTCGGATCTGGCGGGGGGTCAACGGGTGCCTCGACGACAACCCCACCACGGCGAACCTGCCCCAGGCATCCCCGGAGGACCGCTGCAACGCTGTTTACTACCTTTATCACGGCATACGGGACGTGGGTCTCGTGAACATCGAGGGAGGCGGCCACGTGTGGCCCGGCGGAGAGCAGTACCTGCCGGTCCGGGTCATCGGGAGGGCCTGCGGGGATTTCCAGGCGGGGCCGTTCATCTGGCGTTTCTTCCAGGAGGCCCACGAGAGGAAGACCGAATCCCCCGGGGGACCCGAAAGGTCATCCACGGGGTCGATGGACACGGGAGGAAGGACATGAGAGCGGCGTCTGTCTTTACCGCAATGATACTTCTCTTCGCATCCTGCGGAGGGGAGGTGCCCTCCTCGGTAACCGCGGAGGAAACCGGGGTGTTCAACGCTGAAACGCTTACAGACGGGAATTACGGAGGCTACAGATACCATGAGTACCAGCTCACCGCAGGAGCGCTGGATGTGGTTAAGGTGTCCATCGAGGCCGAAGGGTTCCAGCCGATCCTCAACCTTTACGAGGGATCCACAGGGGCCCACCTGGCGGAATGGGACAGCGGGTACTCGGACGACCCCTGCCTGGAGTACCGGATCGCCTCTCCAGGGGAGTACTTCGTAAGGGTGCATAACCCCGGGGACGGCGACGGCTCCTACACCCTCCTCATAACCCTGGAGAAACGGAGCTAACTCCTTTTCCCAAGCTTCGAGAGGGCCTCTGAAAGGCTGGAGAAGGAGAAAGGCTTCTGGAGGAAGGCCGCCGGCTTCACATCCTGGAACCTGCTCTCGAAATCCTCCCTGGTGAACCCGCTGGTTATCACCACGGGCACATCGTCCCTGATCCCTCTTATCTCCCTGGCGGCCCTTTCCCCTGACAGCACCGGCATGCTCAGGTCCAGCATCACCAGTTCTGCATCGGGGAACTCGGCGAACCTGGCTACAGCCTCGGCACCGTTGGAAGCGGTGATCACCTGGTAGCCCAGGCGTTCCAGCATCAGCCTGGTTATTCCCAGTACTGCCTCTTCATCGTCGGCCAGAATTGCCCTGGGGCATGCTTCATCCATGGGTTGAACCTTCCATCCTGTTGCCTTCCTGTACGATAATGGGTCCAAAACAGGTCCTCGTCAATGGAGTCCCACGATCTCGCGGGGCAATTCCCACGTCAGTATTGACAAAATAGAATATGAAAATTATATATTAGCAAAATGAAAGTGACACATAGGAAAGAAAGGAGAACAAAATGAGATACCTGATCATCTCGGCGCTTTTCCTTTCGCTTGCGGTTGCAGGCGGCGGTTCATCTTCCCCCTCCATCAGCCATGCAAGCCACTGCCTTGACTGCTCCGCAATGGAAAGCTGAGGATCGGCAGCACAAAGAAGAAGGCGCCGCAGGATCGTGTAATGCGGCGCCTTCTTCTTATGGAGAGTCCTTGTCTACTCCGGGAAGTCCCCCCTGGGCTTCGAGGCGGCCAGCAGGTCACCCGCTATTGGAAGCAGAACCAGCAGCAGCCACCCGAACAGGAACTCCTGGCTCCTGAGGCCGAAGGAACCGTAGGGCACTGCCCTGCATGTTATCTCGTCGAAGAGCATCCAGATTATGCCCATGGGGATCAGCCACCTTACACAGATGTTCCACCACCTGCCGAGTCTGAAGGCCGAGTTCCTGGAGATGTACTTCCTCTGATCCTCGGCACCTATGGACCAGCCTATCATCAGGGTTTCCACGAGGACCACGATGGTGAGTCCGAAACTGTTCATGAAGTGATCGGCTATGTCCAGTATGTAGAGCCCGGCTCCGCTGAGCATGGGAAGCCCCAGCAGGAAAGCCAGGCCGCCCACAGTGAGGTTTGCCCTCTTGTGGGAGAAGTTCCACTTGTCCTTCACCGCAGCGGTGGCCGCCGCGAGAAGACTGAAAGCGGAGTCAACCGCGAGGGTGAGGAGCATCAGGAAGAAGAGCACCCCGAAGACCCTTGCCCCGGGCAGGTTGCCGATGATATGCGGGTAGGCCACGAAGGCCAGCCCGGGCCCCGACTGGGCCACCTCGGTGATGTGAACGCCCATCCTGGTGGCCTGATAGCCCAGGGCGCTGAACACCGCCAGGCCGCCGCAGAAGGCGGTGGGCGCGTCGGCGACTCCTATGAGGATCGCGTAGCCGGCGAGGTTGGTCTTCCTGGGAAGGAAGCTGCCGTAGGCTATCATGATGGCGAAACCCACACTGAGACTGAAGAACACCTGGGAAATGGCGGCCAGCCAGATATCGGCGGAGAAAAGCCTGTTCCACTCGGGGGTAAGATAGAATGATATCCCGGCTCCGGCTCCCGGGAGTGTGAGCCCCCTTATAATGAAGAGGATAAGAAGGCCCCAGGGTATGAAAACGGTGTAATAGACCACCTTGCTCACGGTTTTGGTGCCCTTCCAGACCGAGGCAACTATCCAGACCCAGGAAATGATGAAACCCAGAAGGAGAGGCCAGCGGAAGGTGCCCATGTCCCAGGGTTCGCTGGTAAGACCCAGGAAGTCGTTGTAGAAGAAGTCCCCGGGTGATGACATGAAGGTATCGGCGTTGGCCAGGGAGGACATGGCGTACAGGTGGCCCTGCCATGCCACCAGGAAGGTGCCGCTCTCCTGCACCAGCCCGTGGGTTCCGTCAACGGGATCGGTGAACTCCATCCCCAGATACTCCGGTGGGACCGGGGTGAGCACTTCCATGTCGGCAAGATCGGTGGCTCCCACGGAATACTCCACATTTGCGTACTCCCCGCGGTCGCTCTGCCAGCCCAGGGTTGCCGCTTCCCATGTGTAGTTCACGCTCCATGACATGATGATGGCGTAGTAGGTGACGATGATGAACCCGACCCCCACGGCGAACTAGCCGAACCACTGCATCCTGGGTCTCAGGACCGCGAAGGCTCCCGGGGCTGACTGCCTGGTATTGTGCCCCATGCTGAACTCAAGCATGAGCAGGGGAATGCCCGCTACGAAAAGGCAGATGAAGTATGCCACCAGGAACGCCCCTCCGCCGTTGGCGAAGGTTATGTATGGGAACCTCCATATGTTGCCCAGACCGATGGCGGAACCGATGGCCGCCAGAATGAAGGCCGTTTTGCTGTTCCACATTTCCCTCGAAGACACAGTACCCCTCCTCACTGTGTTAGTGACCAGCTCAAATTAGATGAATCGACGGCCCCGGGTCAAGTGCTCGGGGGGCATGAACATCCACTTGACGGGGCCGTAGCGGGGCCCTAGAATAAAAGCAAATGATATTTTACCGATAAAATTTATAAAAAATTTTCTCAAAGGAGGGAAGAATGGTGACCATGCTGATCCTTACAGTGGCGCTCACTGGCTTCGGCCCGTGGGTATCGGTGGGGCCCGAGGGGGGTGATGTGGACGCTCCTGTGCAGTCTCCTTCAAATCCCCTGGAGCTTTGGGCCCTTTCCGGCAGCAATCCCACGCAGGTCGTGTACTCAGACGACGGCGGTGCAACATGGGAACCCATTTCCTCCTTCACAGGCAGCACCGTATACGACATGACCATTTGCCCCGACGGAAGACTGGTTGCCGGGGGCAGCAGCCGGGTGTGGACCTCCACCGATGGCGGATACACCTGGAACAGCAGCTACTCCTCCAACACCATTTTCTATGACGTGGAGGCCCACCCTGTCAGTTCTTCCCATGTCTACGCAGGGGGATACGCGTACGACGGCGCCTGGAAGATAGCCTTCATGCACTCCACCGACGGCGGGGCAACCTTTTCGGTTACCCACATTCCCCTGTCCGGAACCTATGACTTCAGTTACGGCAGGTGCATCGCCGTGTCCCAGAGCAGCCCATCGAACATCATCGTAGGGGGCTACGGATACTCATCCACCGACGCCACCTACCAGCCTCTGCTCATGATCTCCACCGACGGCGGAGTCAACTTCACCGATATCACTCCGCCTGAGGCATCGGCCCAGTACTACATGTACGGAGCAGCCTTCCATCCCTCGGATCCGAACACGATCCTGGCCGGTTCCCTTTACAGTATGTACCGCTCCACCAACGGGGGAGCCAGCTGGACGAAGGTGGCAGCCAACCAGACCTACAACTACGGCATAAGGTTCAGCCAGGCGGATGACGACCTTGTGATGGCGGCGGGTATGAACAGGATCTACCGTTCCACCAACGGCGGAGTCACCTGGTCGCAGGTCTACACACCGTTCTCCGGTCTCTCGGGGATTCAGTGGGTGATACCTGACTGGAGCTCTGCTTCCAACGCCTTCGCCTCCAGCTCCGGAGGCTTCCACAGCTCCTCCGACGGCGGAGTGAACTGGTCCCAGTCGAACGAAGGGCTGCTTGTTGGCCGAGTGCTGGCCATGGAGGAGTCCCAGGGCTGGGTATTCATGAACATGCTTGACATGGGGCTGTTCAGGACTCCTTCAACCGGATCGGTTAACTGGGAGGAGGTGACCACACCCCTCTCATGCGGTGACTTCTGCTCCATCAAGTCCGACGGCGCTGGAACGCTCCTTGCCCTCGAGGGAAGCGGTTGAGGCAACTCAGAGCTCTACAGGAGCACAGACGGAGGTTCCGTCTGGACAATGGCAGACAGCTACTACGGAGACGGCTACGGACTGATTCACGCAGGGGGCTCCACCTTCTGGAGCTGCGGATACAAGTACACATCTCCCAACTACATGGCGGTGGTTTCCAAGTCCACCGACGGTGGCGCAAGCTGGACGAGGCATACCCTCTACTCCGGGTCCCAGTACGGTTATGTCAGAGCGGTGGCGGTTGACCCCGCCAATTCGAACAACGTGTGGGCCCTGGGCTACGACAACAGCCAGTACAGGCTCCATTCGACAACCAACGGCGGAGGCAGCTGGTCAACCTCAACACCCGGCGGTTATACCGGAACACCGTATGACCTCAGGGTAGATCCAGACAACCCCTCCCATCTGGCGGCGGCCTCCTCCAGCGGCCTCTACCACTCCACCAACGGCGGAACGAACTGGACGAAGGTAACATCCAGTTTCGGAACGGCCTGGAGCCTGTATCAGTCAGATATGCTGGGCGGGCTGGTCATCTCCACCAATGCCGGTGTATGGATATGGGAAGACTGGCAGGGCACACCGGTTCACTTCGGTGAAGACCCCGGTGTACCTGCTGTTCAGTGCGTTCTGGACACAGGCGACGAACACATCTTAGCCGGCACCTCAGGAGCCTCTGTGTGGAGGTCCTACTGCGGCACAGGCATTCAGTGGGGATCCCATGCTCAGGTTGACGCGGAAGCACAGGTGACCATAAGCCCCAACCCGGTCTCATCTCCCTCTGCTTCACTGGGCTTCAACCTTGCATATCCCGGTCCCGTAACCGTGGAGATACTGGATCTGGCCGGAAGAAGGGTGCGAACCCTCTGCAGCGGTGAAATGGAGGCCGGCAGCCATCAGCTCACCATTCAGACCGATGAGCTGGTGCCCGGCGTTTACTTCGCCGTGGTCAGGACCGAAGCGGATGCGGTTACAGGAAGGTTCGTTCTGGCGGACTAGCGCGGCAGTTTCGGGAAACCTTGTTTCCACAGGCTTCAGCCTGTATCGTATGGCAAGGTTTCCCGCACTTCAAGTGACTGGATGGTAATTTGAAAGCCATTCTCCTTCTGCCTGCGCTATGCGGTCTGTGCATTGCCGCGAATGTGTTCATCTTCAACTACGACCAGGTCGACCTTATCTACGACCCGGTGGTGGGCGACTCCATCGATACTGGCTACTGGGTGGAGCAGACCCTTCTGGCCCTTGGTGACACCGTGGACTCCGGCACCTCCCTTCCCGGTGACATCAGCCCCTACGACGCCGTCTTCATGATGATGGGAATGTACACCTGTTGAGGCGACAACAACACGATCGCACCGGCGGTGCGTACGCAGCTCATCAGCTACCTGGAAGCGGGGGGTTCCGTTTACTTCGAGGGTAACGACATCGGCTACAGCAACAACAGCTACGACATCTGGCCGTACACCGGGCTCACCTACGCGGGAGACGGCTCTCCGGCAAGCACCGGGAACGTACAGAGCCTTACCGGTTCAGGCATGTGCTCCGGAATGACCTTCGACTATCCCTACAAATCCGAGGCCGACGGTTATGTGGATTTCTTCACCCCCAACGGGGGAGCCATCGTTTTCCAGAGCCAGGAAGGCAACGGGAGGGTGGGGTGCTATTCGGGCCCCACGAACAACTACAGGACCATCACCTCAGCGGTGTTCTTCAGCGTCTTCCAGGAGAGCGGGACGACCAGGCAGGAACTGATGGCCGAGTACATGACGTTCCTCACCGGCGGTACTGGAACCGCCGAGGAGTCTGCCGCAGGCTTCTCACCGGCCTCGGTTTCCATAACGAATCCCTGCATGGGAGATATATCCCTCTCCATCAGCCTGCCCGAGCCTTCATTGTGCCGGCTTGATGTTTACAACATTGCAGGAAGGATGGCTGGAACGGTGGTCAACTCCACCCTTCCGTCCGGGATCAGCCTTCTGTCCTTCCCGGGGACGAACCTCTCCCCGGGGACATACTTTATAGTCGGCGAAGCAGGCGACCTGAGGGTTTCCCGGCGAACGGTACTGGTAAGATAGGCATGAAGGAGCGCTCACCCGGGCGCCCCTACCTCCCCGGTCCGAAGGAATAGTCGCTTCCGTAGGAGAAGGTCCATCTGAGATCCCCCTGGTCGTTCCATCCCGGGCCCAGGCTTGCCGTGCCTCCCGGGATGTTCACCCTGGCCGTGATACCCGTTCCCCAGTGAAGCTTCCCTTCATCATAGTCCGAAAACGTGTCGAAGCTCCATGAGCCGGCCAGCTCTGCCTGAAGGAACACAGGTCCCAGGGCCTTTCTTGAGAGTGAGGCCCCTCCGGCAACCCTCTCCCTTGAGGGAAGGGTGTTCCATCTGTAGCCCGGGATACCCCTGGAAGCAGTAAGCCGGGATTCCTGCCAGGAGTAGTTGTCTCCCCAGAGGAGGCTTCCCCAGGTGTAGAGCCCTCCCTGGAGTCCGGCGGGAAGGCCGCTTATCCTGGAAATGTCCCATTCCAGAGAACAGTGCCGGGAACGGGGAGCGGGGCACCAGCCTCCTGTGAGGTAGAATCTGGTCCCCGGGGAAACGGAGGTGGGATCGGTGCGGGTATCGGTAAGGGCGGAAACGGAGAGAAGGGGGAATGACTGGGTGAGGGCGGTTCCGGCATAGTCCCTTCCATACACCCCGGCTGCAAGTTCCATCATGCCGAACCAGGATACGGGGCGTCCCAGCATCAGCTGGGCTGTATGGTCCGTCCATGTGCGAAGACTGCTTCCTCCGTTCCCGTCGGTCTCCCAGCCCTTTATCTGGCTGATCCCCGCCGAGAGGGCAAAGTACCTTTCCCGCTCCCTGGTGTTGGTGTAGCTGGAAAGCTCCGCGAAGGCGTAGCCGTTGCCGCCTCCGGTGTTCACTATGCTTCTGATACCCCTGTTGAAGGTGTTGGCATGTTCAACCGTTATCCTTGCGTCCATTCCGAAGTCGTTGTTGTAGGAGAGACCGAGCCCAACCGTGCCGGGATCCCGCTCGGTGAGTTCGTAGGCAAGGTCTGCGGTGCCCCGCTCCCTTCCAGGAAGCATGGAGAACCGCACCATGCTGAAAAGGCCGGAGGCGTAAAGGTTCTCAGCGGCTTCCATGGCGGACCGGGTGCTCAGGGTGTCTCCGGGGGACAGTGTGAGCCAGCGGTCTATGGCAAGCAATGAAACATCCTCATTGCCGGCGAAGTGAACGTTCCCCAGTACGAACTCAGGCGGGGTCCACCCGGTTCTTTCCTGGGCACCTGTGGGAAGCCCCTCCTGTGCCGCTATCCACTCCATTCCCTGGCTGTAGCCCCAGGCTATCAGCGAATCGGTCTCGTCGAAACTCCATACCTGAGCGCCATGCAGGTCGGGGGTGAAGAGCCAGTCGGGTTCCATGTAGTACTGTTCGTTAACCCTGCTTGAAAGGGCGGAGAAGGTCATGCCGGTAACCGTGAAGAGGGACGGGGCCTCGGGGTACTCGACAGGGTTTGCATTCCCCACATCCACAGCAAGGACCGGCATTCCCGGCCAGACCTTCCTTGCCACATCCACAGGCATGTTATCGAACATCCCTCCGTCCACAAGCAGCAGCGAATCGGCCTGAACCGGAGGGAAAACGCCGGGTATGGCCATGCTGGCAAGCTGGTATTTCCAGAGATAGCCCTTGTGGAAGAATACCCTGTCACGGCTGATAAGGTCGGAAGCCACCACTCGAAGGGGAACTCGCAGGGAATCGAAGGAGAATCCCTTCAGCACCTGGGCCGGCCCGGTCATCCCGGAGAGGAGGAAGCCCACACGCATGTTGGTAACCGCGCTCTGTGGAAGTGTCGGAGTAAGCCCTCTGAGGTTAAGGCTTATCAGGTCCTGCCTTCCCCTGATCCTGTCCGGCAGGAATGTGAGCCTGGGCTCCGGAGCTGAGCTGAAGAGATGATTCCAGTTCATGCCCGATGTGAGACTGTCCAGCTGGGCGGCGGAATAACCGCAGGAGTAGAGCCCGGCCATCAGAGCGCCCATGCTCGTCCCCGCTATGGCGGATACCCTGATGTCGTTTTCCTCAAGCGCCTTCAGGAATCCTATGTGGGCCAGCCCCCTGGCCCCTCCCCCGGCAAGCACAAGGGCGACACCCGGGGGATACGGCCCCTGGGGGCTCTTTCCCGGGGAAGGGGAAGCGCAGATCGCCAATAGGATCGCGAGAATGGTCCTCACTGGGGTATCACCGCCAGTATCACCGCGGGAACATCGCCAATGTTCTGGAAGTGGTGAAGCTCTTCCCCATGGACCACCGCGGCCTCGCCGGGGGAGAGGTGATCCAGTTCCCCTTCTCCGTGGCTCAGCGCCGCCCGCCCGGAGTGGAGGAAATAGAAGACCGAGCCCTTCCATGCGTTCCTTGCGGTGCGGCCGCCGGGGGCCAGGGTTATCCTTCGAACGGTGAACCTGCTGCAGCCGGAGGCGGGGCCGGCAAGCAGGGCCTCCCTCAGGCCGGCGGCTCCTGACTGCTGTACACGGCTTTCCCTGGGGTTTTTCACAACCATCGCCAAAGTCCCCTCCTTTACCCGACATGATATTGATGCTATCTTCAGTCTGTCAGTTGTATATATATATGAAGCAGGCCCATCGGTCTTACCGATGATATAAGAAAGAAACCAGTCTGGAGGAAAGATGAGAACTGTATTTCTGCTCCTTGCAGCAGCTGCATGTGCATCCTTCGCTTCGGGGCTCACCCTTGTTGAGTCCTCCCAGGAGGGTATCACCATCGAGCTGAATTCCGGCGAGCCGTTGTTCGGCACCGAGGTGATACGCGGAGCGCAGTATACCACCGTAACCATGAACGACGCCGAGAACCTTGCGGAAGCCGGTCTTCCCAGGGTCCCCGTTTACAGGACATGGATCGAGATCCCCATAGGAGCCACCGTGGAAGCAACGGTGAACGAGCTCCGCGTGGAGGAGATAAACCACGACGGCAGCCCCCTAGTGCCCGCTGTACTCAGCGCTTCCAAGGATCAGCCCAGGGACGCCTTCACTGTGGTTCACGACCCCGGTATCTACACCCTGGGCAACCCCTTCCCCGAGAGCCGGGTCAGGGTCATCTACGCCGGAGGCATGCGGGGCAGGAACCTGGCCCTGGTGGAGGTAATGCCCCTTCGCTGGAACCCCGGCGATAACAGCTACTCCCTCCTGGTCGGAGCCTCCATCGAGCTGAGCTTCCAGGGCGGAGACATCGCCCGAAGCTACGAGCAGGCGGCTTCCATGGCCTGCACCGATTACGAGAGGATCCTCCAGAGCACCCTCATGAACTACGGCACCTTCGAGGGCGGCCTGGACACCCCTCCCGCCCCTTACCTCATAGTGGGTCACAGCGATTTCGTAGACACGGCTATGGATGCCTTCGTGGCCCACAAGCAGGCCCTGGGCTTCACCGTGGACATGGTCGACCTCAGCGTAACCGGCTCCACCGCCGACGAGATCAGAGCCTACATACAGAACGCCATCACTGGCGGGACCGTCTATGTTCTCCTCGTTGGGGACATCGATTATGTTCCAGCAGTTATCTCAACCGCAGCCTCGGGCAGCACAGATCTCTACTATGTTTGCCTGGATGACGGAGGCTGGATCCCTGACGCCTTCATAGGCCGTTTTAGCGTTCAGACAACCGGTCAGTGCGTTACGATGGCCCAGAGGGTGATCGACTACGAGAACAGCGTTGGCGCTCAGAGCTGGGTGCAAGGGGCTCTCTTTATTGGGTCAGGAGATTCATCCTTCTGGCAAGTATCTGAAGGTACACATAACTACTGCATCGAGACATACTGCGATCCTAGAGGATACAACTCCACAAAGGTTTATCCTGTAACCACAGGAGGAACCGCAGCAGACGCCATCGCAGCTATTAATGCAGGTGTATCCATGGTAACCTTCAGCGGCCACGGTTCCTCCACGAGTTGGTCTGACATGAGCTTCGGCTCCAGCGACTTCAATCAGCTCACCAACGACAGCATGTTCCCGGGAGTCCTCAGTCACGCCTGCAACACAGGCCAGTTCAGTACCAGCACATGCTGGGCTGAAACCTGGACCCGCACCCCTGAGAGGGGCGGCCTCTACTTCTGGGGCAGCTGGGACAGCAGTTACTGGGACGAGGATGACATTCAGCAGAGGGGTGAGTACGAGTCCTTCCTGGGCAACGATGTCTACTGGCCCAAGGGCTACATGAACCAGGGGCTCATGTCAGTTTACACCTACTACAGCGGCGGCGGAAGGACCAAGTACTACTACGAGACCTATAATCTCTTCGGTGATCCCAGTGTAATCACCAAAACCTGGCCCATGACGGGGATAGAGGGTGATCACACCGCCGGTGTGACCACCTCTCCCATTTCCGTATCCGCGCCGAACCCCGTGTCCGGAAGCATCCCCGTGACACTCACCGGCGTATCCGGCCCTGCTACCGTTGAGATATTCGACGTTACCGGAAGGGTGATCGACAGACCCTTCCAGAACGAACTCACCGGCCAGGCCGTGTTCACCTGGGACGCTTCGGGCGTTTCCACAGGCGTTTACTTCGTAAGACTCACCCAGGGCGGCAGCATTGCCACCGCAAGGGTAAGTGTGATCAGGTAACCGCTACGGGATACGAGTAGAACTGGGGCCCGGTTTGGCCGGGCCCCAGCAGATTGATTGAGTGTTCTTAAAGTTGTGCTCAGGCCGAGATAGTAGTTTTTGATCAGTCGCAGTAGAAATCGACTTCGATTATAGCATCTTCTACCCACAGATCTTCGACAAAGTCCTTCCCTATGCAATGCCCAGAAGCATCGTAAGCAATTGCCAGGGCATCAACATTCGGTAGGCAGAATATTGGAGACTGGTAGCTGCATGGAGTTGGAAATACGAAGAAGTCTGTACAAGACTCGATCAAAGCTCCACCGTTTGGTTCGTAAGCAGAGATGGTATAGTGGTGAGGAGTTTTTACTGCAGTAGAAATTACTCCCACGAACATGAAGCATGTAGTAGTTGCATCAGTTCCATAAAGTTCTGATATGTATGAGGTTGAGATCTGTACCCTATCCCAATCTGAGACTCTCAGTCCAGATCTACGCGCTTGCGGCAATTCGATACTGCTATTGTGTAGCGTGTTTCCTGGAAGGCGATGATTTACAGACGGAGTGCAATCCTCGACAAGGATATTCTGAGCTAGAATGCTTCCTGTAATGAGGAATACTGACAGAGCAAGGACTTTCACCATGATTCACCTTTCGATAATCTATCAAGAACACTCATGAGCATGAAAATGCCCTATTGTTTATATTGTCATAGACATTAATGATGTCAATAGTATTTTTCTTGGGACATATATACTTAACTCCCTCAAGAACGGAAGGTATTCTATCACTTAACATAATCGAAAAGGGATTGATTGTTAGGTATATTTTGATTTTGATTAAGTTAGAGAAAGGAATTGATTTGATTACAGAAAATAGAGGACGTGTAAATTTGGATCAAGTCCTAGATTTTCTGTGAATTTCGCCTGCCCCCTCAACTGACTCTACTCCACGTACTGTTTTACGCTCTTCTTCCCACTCCTGAATCAATTCCATATCAAGGTATCGTCTACCAGTCATCCAGTTCTCATGGATGTCCTGCCAGAGTGCGGTGAGCATTCTCAGAGCACTTTCCCTGTTTGGGAATATCCTGATGGGAATGGTTCTCCGGCGGATCTCTTCATTCATTCTTTCAACACCATTTGTAGTTCTGAGTCTTCTGCGGTGACCGGGAGGCAGCTCGAGTACTGCAAGACAATCTTCAATGGCCTGTATTCCCATAACCCTCATCAGGCGTCTCACCTTGTCTCAACACGCGGTAAAACCATGATCAGGCAGGTGTGCACTGATCTGTCTGGAACCAAATGCCGGACTCTTTGTGTAGATCCGGTCTATTGCCTTCATGATCAGCAGATCGCCTTCTCCGGGATCCCTTGGCTGGTAGGAGTAGGTGGAGGGGGCAAGCCCGAGGAGTTCACACTGCCTGGTCACGCTGATCTCAGGGTTATTCGGCTCGATTGCTGAGCGCTTCTCACTTGTGGTGAAGTCCAGATTTTTTTGAGCTAGTCGTTCTCAATCTTGAGACGGCCGATCTCCTCGAAGAGACGAGTCTTGTCATCCTCGGTTGCTTTCTTCTCCCGCTTGCGCTTGTCGGAGAATATCCCGGACATTTCCTCAAGTAATCTCTTTTTCCAAGAACGGATGAGGTTCGGGTGAACTTCATAATGGGACGCGAGCTCTGCTAGAGTCTTGTCCCGTTTGATCTCTTCAAGAGCAACTCTGGCTTTTTAGTCAGCACTGTAATTCTTTCGCATGGACCTGCCTCTCTCCTCTCTCTCTCGAACATAGGCGAATCCACCTTATTCAGCCCTCCAGTTTTTCCAGACCACTAGGATTAAGCTATTGAAGAAGTATCTACACAGTGCAAATGTTCATTTCTAGCGTTCTCCACCATAGAGGATTGGAGAACTCTGCGCATACTCAAGCAATCGCCTCTTTTGTATAATAGTTTCCGCGGAACCGGGGGAATAATCCATGCGCGTTCCCTGTATTGAACAGTGTACTCACTGAAAGGGGTTCTTATGTACAGAAAGATCTTACCGATCACACTGGCCATGTTGCTTGCCGCAGCAGGCTGCTCCCTGCTGGGCGGCGGGGGTCTCAAGCCCGGGGATACCGCCCAGGGCGACCTTTCCACCGGTGTTGAACTTGATGAGCTGATACCCGACGCCGAAGAGGTCCTCCTCATGGCAGGCATAGCAGTCGAGGACGACTGGCCTGCCATGGAGTTCCCCCTGGCTGAAACCGATGAGGGTGTTTCCATTCTGATCGAGGAAGACGACATCGATCCGGTGATAGCGGTCATCGACGCCGACGGGAAGATACTTGCGGTGGGAGACGACTGGGACGGCGAACTTGACGCATTCGTGAGCCTGGATAAAGTGACCGCCGGTGCAAGGGCCGTGGTGTTCGACGCCACAGGCGACGATGGTGAGTTCCTTCTCGAGGCCGGCGAGGCCGAGGACTTCATGTGGGCCCTGGAGACAGGCGACGAGATGGAGGCCTCCATCCTTCGCGACAAGGACGGCGAACTCTGGAGCGATTACCTCTACGACTCATACGACATCTGGAGGGAGAACTGGGAGACCTGCAGGGCCATCCCTCTCGAGATAGACGACGATATGTGGGTCCGTGTCGAGGTGGAGAGCGATGTGGACTGCGTGATGGCCATAATGCTCGTGGACGGCGACGACCTGGAGTACCTCGACTACGACGACGACACCAACGGCATGAACCCCGTTTACGCAGGGGAGATGGAAGCGGGAAGCTACCTCTGCATAGTTGACACCTATGGCGGCTCTGAGGACGCGGAGTTCACCATCACAGTCACCGAGCTGGATGCCGACGAGATGTCCGCGGACATAGTCGAGGCGGAGGAACCCGACACATGGTACACCGGCGAGTTCAAGCCCGGATCCATGGTAATGGCCTACTGGCCCGAAGCCGGCGACTACTGGGGCGTGTACCCCGATGAACAGGTCGTGGTGTTCGAGTTCGACATACACGAGGACGGCGAGTACATCTTCGACGTATCGAGCTACGATGACACCAAGATGGCCATCATCGACGGCGACAGCTACATGATAGACTACAACGACGACGGCCCCGAGGGTCTCAACCCTCAGCTCATCCTTCAGCTGGCGCCGGGTAGCTACGCTGCGCTGGTGACACCCTATACCGAAATGTCAACGGAGTTCGTGGACTTCAGGTATACCCTCGCCGCTCCGGTTGAGAGGGAGCGGGGCTTCGCCCCCATGGAGTTCGACGAGTACAGGAGCGGAAACGTGTACCTGCACCTCGTGGTCGACCCCGGCGACACCTGGGAGGTGTACGCCGAGAGCGACACCGACCTTACCCTCACGGTTGTTGACGGAGCAGGAGAAACCTGGTTCAGCGACGACGACGGCGGAGACTTCAACCCCTGGATGGAGCTCGAAGCCACCCAGGAGAACGCCGGAGCCTGGCTGATCGACATCGAGTCCTACGGCGGCAGCGGCATCAACGACAACGTGCACTTCGTCATAAGGCCGGTGCGCAATCAGTCCGCAAACAGCAGCGCTCAGATCGAGATAGACATCTAGAACGGGATACCATCGGAAGCAGAGGGGTCCGGGCATTCGTCCGGACCCCTTTCAACTTGAGTGAGCCTGTTCAGATGACTCCATGACCTGAGCAGTTCCTCAGCAAGGGAAAGGGTAAGACAATACTACCATGATTCAGGCTTAGTGTACCTGGTTCCATCAGCTCCGATGAATGGATCTGGCAACTGATTCGCAAAGTAGGCCCGGGGCTTTATCGTCATTGATTCCGGAGCGATTTTCTGCAGTTCCTTGTTCTTCCTTCGGTATGGGAACAGGAAAAAGATCGTCTTTGTGGGGAATAGTTCTTTGCAGGTTCTCACCGCTGGATTGAAGATTGCTCGATTCATCGTTGTTAGATATTAAAGAACCCGCTGGGCCGCAACCCAGCGGGGGCCAATAAGCACGAGCCTATTGGGGATGAAATCTGAACAATCAATAATCTTCCCGTTCATAATGGTCAACCCCGAGCAGGTGCTACAGTTCCTGAAACCGGGACAGTTACTCCGTGGCAGAGGAACACCAGGAACGATTTCACCTTTTTCCCGGTGGCGGTTTCCAGAAGATCACGGTAGAGGAGCTGGTGGTCCCGGTAGAGGTCAGCGGCCTTCCCCGGGTCTCCCGCGTCGGTCTTGTAGTCCACCGCCTCCAGGATGCCGTTCCGCTCGAGGAGCAGGTCAACGTAGTAGAAACGGCCCCCTGAGGTTATGGGATACTCCCGTCCCACCACCCTTGCCCCCTTAAGGTCGTATGCCTGGAAGAAAGCCATAGCGTGGCTGATGGCTTCCTCGGGGAACTCCAGTATGCCGTAAAGCCTTTCCCTGTTCTCGTCGATCCAGTTTCCGGGTCGCTCCATGTCGATGTGCTGGAGGATGCCGTGCACCTCCGTTCCCAGACGCATGGCCCGTCTGCGGGTCCCGTCGCTTCCCTCAAGTGCGAAAGGGAACAGCCTCCGGTAGGGTGCCCCCGGTGACGGCGGCGGGGGGTGGGGAAGGGTGTCCCCCTCTCCGGGAACCTCCATGAGTGGGATCTCTTGAGTGCCGTGGTCCCTGACCCCCGCAAGGGCTTCGTGGATGATCCCGCAGGGCGTGGCGGGGTTGGCTGAAGGTTCCAGGATGATGTCCAGCCGGTCCCTGGCCCTGGTTACCGCCACATAGAGGAGCCTGCGGTACTCGGCGAGGCTCCTGAGTTCCTCCCTTTCCTTGAGGGATGGATAGTCAGCGGACATGGCATCGCCGAGTTTCAGGCCAAGCCTGGACTCCCTTTCATTTTCGAGGACGCCACTGCGGACTCCTCCGAAGCCGGATCCCGGGTTGGCCACGATGACATGTTCCCAGGCCAGGCCCTTTGCGCTGTGGATGGTGGTGACGGTAACGGCTCCGGTGGACTCGTCCGGGGGGGTCACCGGTTCCTCAGCGCTCATGGGAGCCCGGCCCTCAAGGGACTCCAGAAGACCTGTGCAGTCACCGGTCTCCTCCGCGTGCTCCATTATGAACCGCATGTTCGCCAGCCTGCGGCCGGTCTGGTATCCGCTTTCCCTTATGGCCCCGAGGAGGCAGGTGTTCCTGTACAGGTGCCTTATGAAAAGCTGCGGCGGAAGGACCAGGAAATCTGTGCGGAGCCTGGACAGGACTTCCAGGGCCCGGGAGATATCCTTCGACGGAGCGTCCCCCATGCGCCACCTGGATATCTGAACATCGTCAATCCCGAAGAAGATGGACCTGAGGGTCCCCACCAGTGCGCCGGGGTCGCTGGGATGCAGCATGTGCCTGAGCAGCAGGGCGGTATGGACTACTTCGGGCCTTTCCGCGAAGTCCCTTCCCGCTTCCACCCTGTAGGGGATGCTCCTCCGGTCAAGCTCCCTTAGAAGGCCGTCCATCTTCGTTTTGGTCCTGAAGAGAACAGCGGTTTTTCCAGGTTCGCCTATCAGGTCCGCTATCCTCACCGCCTGGAGGGCTGAGTATGTATCGGCCTTTTTCCTGTGCTTCAGCTCCGGGAGGACATGGACCGTTACACCCTTCCCGTCATCAGCTCCCGGGGCTGGTTCGATGGGGCTGTAGGGGCTGGCGAAGGGAGCTTCCCCCGGTGAGGATCCCTTGAATAGAGCTTCTCCGAATGAGTTGACGAAGGAGATGATCCTGCGGCAGCTCCTGAAGTTGACCGTTATGGTCCTGGAAAGGGCTTCTCCTTCCTCCAGCCGATCCACCGTTTCCTTGTATGTCTCCATGTCCGCGGAACGCCAGCCGTAGATTGACTGCTTGGGATCCCCTACCACAGTGAGCTTTTCGGCGAACCCACTGGCTCCCAGCATTTCCCGGAAGAGCCTCACCTGAACCAGGCTGGTGTCCTGGAACTCGTCGATGAGCACCTGGTCGAACTTTTCACCCAGGATGCTCCTGAGTTCCTTCGAAGAGGATACACCCTTTTCAGCGGCGTACAGAAGGTCGTCGTAGGAGAGTCTGGAGGGGTTCGAGTCCCATTCGCTCCTTATGTGGCTGAGGAAAGGGAAAACGAGGTTTTCCAGGGCCGGCAGAACGGGCTTCATCGCAAGCCAGCCCCTCATGGATTCCAGGTCGGACCTGTGCAGCCTGAGTTCATCCCGCACCTCCGCAAGGGCTTCCGCGCCTCCCCAGGCTGACCTTGAACCCCGGTTCAGGGCCACGGACGAATCCAGGTCGCCGCCGGCGAGTTTCTCCGCCGCCTCCAGTATCCCCAGCCTGAGCTTGTCGGTCCGTTCGGCGCATTTTGCCGCAAGCAGCGGAAGCCTTCTCTCCCAGTGGTCCCTGACCTCGGTGAACCTCTTCTCCATTTCTCCCAGGATGGCGGGGTCCTTTATCCAGCGGTGTTTTTCCATGGCTTCCGCGGTGTCCAGGAGAACCCTGGAGCCAGGGCGCCGAAGGCCCGTGGATGCCCCTCTCAGGGAAGCTGCATCCGCGGAAGCCAGGAAAACGTCCCACAGCATCTCCAGTTCGGATCTGCTGAAATGCCCCGGTTCCGTGGCGAACTCGGGCAGCCCGCCGCAGAGGTGGTAGTATTCACGGAGTATCCGTGAGGCAAAGCCGTGTATGGTGTGGATCCAGGCCTGGTCCATAACCGCGGCCGCCTCCGGGGGCAGGGTTTCCCTTATCCTGAGCCTCAGCTCGCTGGCGGCGGCTTCGGTGAAGGTCACCACCGCTATCCTGTCCAGGGGGATCCCCCGCCTGACTATCTCGGCTACCCTGCGGGTGAGAAGGGTGGTCTTGCCGGTTCCTGCGCTGGCCTCCACCACGACGCTTCTTCCGTACTCATTCGCAATTTCGCTGCGGACCGGCTGATCCGGGGGTGTGAACGAAGGCATCGGTCAGACCCCCTTTTCCTTCCCGGGGAACACCCCGGCCCTTATCTTCTCCACTATATCGGTCACAAGTTCCCGGAACTCAGGTTCAAGCGCCAGTATCTCATCGGAGGAGACCTCTTCGATGGTCAGGTCGCCGCTGCCCTCGAGATGGATGTAGCAGGCGGAGGAAACCTGCTGCCAGCGGTTCTCCCTGGCAAGGAAGTAATAGAAAGGCAGCTGAAGCAGGTTCTTCTTCAGCATGGATGAGGCGGTGCAGCCCCTGGGCCGCCCGGTCTTCAGGTCCGCAAGCACCAGGTCTCCCTGGGCGTTGCTGAACACGAGGTCAACCCTTCCCCGGGCGCTGTAACCGGCCACGGTCCCGGTGAGCGACTCTTCGGTCAGGTGAATCCGCCAGTTCCTTCCGGATACCTCCGCAATGAGCTTCTCTATCCCGGATACCGCGTGGTCGGTCCATATATCCGCAAGCTCCGCCGATCCAAGAAGCTTTACCAGCCCTGCCCCTTCGGCAAGCTCCATTACGATGTCCCTGACCCCGTCAGCTGAGACCAGCGCTCTTTCCACGGCCGCGTGGATGATGTTTCCCCTGCTCAGGGGATCCGGTTCGGACCTTACAGGGAACGGATCGGCGGTCTGGACACGCCAGACCCTCTCCGCCAGGAACCGCGCCGGGTCCCGTAGATAGCTTTCCAGCAGTGTTGCGCTCACTGGTTCCGGATCCAGGAAGTCCGGACCGATCATACCGCAGTGAACGGCTGCAGGGGATGGATCCTCCGGATCGAAGAGCAGCCTTTCCCTCTGGGCCGCAAGGGAGCTGGAGAGGAAGGGGGGATCCTCCGGGATGTCCAGGGTTAGCACCGGCATGGCGGAAACTGTTCTGTGCTCCACTGTGCCGCTTCTCGCCAGGGCCCCCAGAAAGGGGGAGAGCGCCAGGGAGTTCCCTTTTTCATCGGCGTTCCTGGCAAGGATGACGAGACGGTCGCCTGCGGCCTCGAACACCTGCCTGAGAAGGAAGGCCTCTTCGGTTTCCCTGTCCTTTGGCGAGGGCATCTGAAGCAGTTCCTTCATGGGTACGGTGAGTCTGGGATCGTTCACCGTTCGCGACGGGAACCTGCCCTCTTCCATACCGGTGAGTATCACCCCCCTGAAAACAGTACCCCGCACCCTTTCCATGGGGAGTACGGATACCCCGCCCGGAACGCCCTCCGCAATGGTAACCGGCTCTCTGAGGGCCTTCTCCACCATTTTGCAGAAGACCCTGAAGGTGACTTCAGCCCCTTTTCCCAGGAGGAAGAGGCCCGGGGGAAGCAGTTCCTCCCACAGGTGGGGACCGCAAAGCCCGGTGAGGGTCTCCATGAGCATCCTGTGGTATGCCTCCGGGGCCGCTATCTCAGGAATGCTCCGGAAGAAGCCGGCTATGGTCCCGGTGAACGGGAATCCTGTGGCTGTCATGGAATCCTCGCCGAACCTGGCTCCCTCGCCGGCGGCCCTGCGGGAGTACTCCCAGGGATCGGGGGTTCCGGGGGCAGTGATCTGCCCCATGGCCAGAAGGTTCTCCACGGCGGTGTGGTGGAATCTGGAGTCGGGAAGCTGAAGCAGCCTCAGTACGAACCTTCCCCGGGGCAGTTCCCCGGCTTCCGCCCTCAGGTCATCGGAGCAGGGGATGCCCCTGCAGTGGAGATCCTCCCTGATCCTGTCCCCGTCGGGGCCGCTGGCGATCACGGCTATCTCCCCTTCGGGAAGCCCCAGCTCCGCTATTTCGCCGGCCACCGCGGCGGTGAACGCTGATCCGCTGCCGCACCTCGTCAAACGGATGCCCGGGGTTTTCTGGACAGCCTTGCCCGTGAGCAGGTTCTCGCCGAACTGCGCCATGGCGGAGAGGGGGATGCCGGCATCCACCCTTCTGATGCCATCCCCGCCACTGAGCCTCATGAGGAAATCCAGCGTTCTGCTGAAAGCCTTTCTCCAGTGATGGGAGGGATGGACCGGGGAGAACCAGTGAACCTCGGTGAGCCCGCAGAGCATTTCGACATATCTTCTCTGCCCTGGATTCAGGTCGTAGAAGCCGTAGAAACAGACCCTCCGGTACCTGACACCCTCGCCGGGACCCTTCAGTACGGCCCCCTGGGGGGTCCAGGGAAACAGCCTGTCCCTGTGGGACTGGTAGTCCTGGAACCCGCGGGCAGTGTCCATGAGCTGCTCCCCGGGTTCCTTCAGGCTAAGTACGCTCACCTGGAACATGTCAGGGGTGATCCCCTTGTCCACAAGCCCCTCGAAGAACGAAGCGGCGGAGGGGGCGGCTGCGGCTCCGAAACCTGCCAGATGGGCCAGTGCAATCGACTGGGGCGGGGACGCTCCCCGGGAAAGGGGACCCCTGGCAAGGTGTTCGGCAAGCCTGGGGATGCCCGGGAGGAAAACCGTTCCGGAAATGGTTCCCTGAATCAGGGAGGCGAGCCTGGCAGACTGATGGTAACCGGCGGTGACCACCGCAGCAGGGGATCCGTCGTAACTCCGGGAAAAGTGATCGAGCCAGGTTCGTTCAAGGGCTCTCCAGTGGCCAAGTTCCACCGAGAGGAGGGCCACTAGGTTACATCCGCCTCTTCCATGGATTTCCAGAGGCGCTTCCTGTCCCTGGGCATTCTGTAGGTGGATCCCCCGATTATGACCTTCAGCTTCTGCAGGGGTATCCTCTCGAAGAACTCGTTCCGGGGGCCGTCGCCGTAAACATCCTCAAGGGCCAGTTTTTCCGTGCCCGCCACCACTATCGGGGTGATCTTCGCCTCCAGTGCGGCTTCCACTATTTCGGCGGTGCCCACCTTGTTCACGAAGAAGGTCTCGCTGATACAGTCGGCCCCAAGAACGGGAACGGCTTTCTCCTTGATGGCGGTGCCCGCTCTGGAATCGGCGATGAGCTTGACCTTGAAGCCGCTGTTCTTCAGGAGGGCCGCGGCCTCGACCCCCTCCTCCCCGGGCTTCGAACGGGTCTGGTAGACAAGGTCGATCCTGTTCTTCCTGTGCTCAAGGGCCCTGAGGACGCTTCCGCTGTTGGAATGGCAGAGTATCCTGTTCCCTGAACTGGCCAGCGCCTTGTAGAGCTGCATTCCGGCCTCGGCCGATTCTGTGCGTATCTGTTTCTGCAGTTCCTTGGCCACTTCTATCTGCTTGAAGAGCGGTTCCTGCTCGAGGCTGTTGGCCAGGTAGTGCAGCGAGACCATGTCCCCGGCCCTCTCCCGGAGCTGATCGGGAAGGTCCGCTCCCTTGAGGTAACCAAGCACGATATGGTTCAGCACTTTTATGTATATTCCGGTGGCTCCGGATTTTGTGTCCTCAGTGATTTTGTCGAGAATCTCTTTCATTGGAAACGGGACTCCTTTCCCCAATTATGGCTCCTAATAAGAAGAGAAATGCCGGCCGTCAACTGCTGAATCTCAAGCGCAGGATGAACGCCCTGGAAGACCAGTCGAAAATGCCCATTTTAAGGCGGCGGGAGGCTTCTCTGCTGATGGAGCTCGGCCGGGGCTCCGATGCGGTGGCCATAGCGGCTTCCCTGGCAGGGGAGGACACCGATGGCAGTGCCATGGCATTCCTGGCGGATATCTACAGCCGTCTTGGCAGGTGGCGGGACGCCGAGGAGTGGTTCACAAAGGCGTTCTCGGCGTGTCTGGACGCAGGCAGGGAGGAGAAGGCCCTGGCCATGGCGTCGGGTCCCATGTTCCTGCTTGCCGAAGCCCGGGGAGACCACGCAAGGTGTCTCGAGGTGGCCCCGTTCGATGTGCTCCGGGCAAGGGCGTCCAGGCTCGGAGGAACCCCGTTGGGTGAGTACGCCGAGCCTCAGGGATCCCCCTGGAGGGAGATACATATCCTTGAGGCGGTTCACAGGGGAGCGGATCCCTCCCTGCTTCTGGGAGTGCTCGACAGCTGGAGCTGCGGCGAGGCCGAGTGGCGGTGGAGGATACTTTTCGAGGGGAGCGTACTGTTCTCCCGGGGACAGCGACCCGGCAGACAATGGAAGAAATACCTCTCGGAAACCGGAAAGACGGTCCTCGACCCAAGGTATCACAGGGAGAGGAAAGAGCTGAAGCGCATCCTGTGCTGAGGTTTTGTCAAAAACTGTCCGCGGTAGTATCTTACCTCCGGCTTTACCCGGGAAAGGAAGTGCCTTGAAGAAAGCTCTGATAACCGGAATAACCGGTCAGGACGGGTCATACCTTACGGAACTGCTACTGGACAAGGATTACGTGGTTCACGGCATCGTTCGCCGGGCAAGCAGTTTCAACAGGCAGCGCATCGAGCATCTGATACAGGATTCCGAGATATACAACCAGCGCCTTTTCCTTCACTACGGGGACATGACCGATTCCAGCGCGCTGAACCGGATAATCGAGAAGACCCGACCCGACGAGGTGTATAACCTGGCAGCCCAGAGCCACGTGGGGATATCCTTCGGGGTTCCCGAGTACACATGCGACGTTGATGCGATAGGCGTGGTCCGCCTTCTCGACGCCCTGAGGGAGACCGGCATGGCCGGCACCACCCGGTTCTACCAGGCCTCCACCAGCGAGCTCTTCGGCTCCAGCCCCCCGCCCCAGAGCGAAACCACTCCCTTCAGGCCCAGAAGCCCCTACGCAGCGGCAAAGCTCTGCGCCCACTGGATGGTGGTGAACTACCGGGAAGGATACGGGATGCACGCATCCAGCGGCATCCTTTTCAACCACGAGTCCCCGAGAAGGGGAGAGAACTTCGTAACCAGGAAGATCGCCCTGGGGGCCGCCCGGATCAAGAAAGGGCTTGCGGATTCCCTTACCCTGGGGAACCTGGATGCCAGACGCGACTGGGGGCACGCCAGGGATTTCGTAAAGGCCATGCACCTCATGCTTCAGCAGCCCCGGGGCGACGACTATGTGGTGGCCACAGGAGAGATGCACTCCGTCAGGGAGTTCCTCGAGGAGGCCTTCGGGCACCTCGAGCTGGACTGGCGGGATTTCGTTGGAACCGATCCCCGATACACCAGACCCACCGAGGTGGATGCCCTCTGCGGCGACCCTTCGAAGGCAATGGGGGTTCTGGGGTGGAAACCAGAAACAGACTTCGCCTCCCTTGTGAGGGAGATGGTCGACGCCGAAATGGCAAGGCTCGGCTGAATCCGGAGGAAAACATGTCAACAGTAAGACCCTTCAGGGGCCTCAGGCCCGGCAGAGAGTTCGCGGAGAAAATCGCTTCCCAGCCCTACGACGTTCTGGATTCGGACGAGGCAAGGGACATAGTTAAGAGCAATCCACTGAGTTTCCTCAGGGTGGTCAAACCCGAGGTCGACCTGAGCCCGGATATCGATCTCCACAGCGAGCCGGTCTACCAGCAGGGGGCCAGGAATCTCAGGCGTCTCATGGAGGACGGCCTGATGAGCCAGGATGAAGCTCCGTGCTTCTATTTCTACAGACAGATAATGGGTGACCATTCCCAGACCGGTCTGGTTGCCTGCGTTTCCGCCGAGGAGTACGACCGCGACATCATCAAGAAGCACGAGTTCACCAGGAAGGACAAGGAAGAGGACCGCATCCGCCACATAGAGACCATGAACGCCCAGTGCGGCCCCGTTTTCCTCACCTACCCCGACAAAGATGGAATAGATGCGGTTCAGAGGAGGGTCTGTTCAGGAGAGCCCGAGTATGACTTCACAGCCGACGACGGCGTAAGGCACACCCTCTGGGTGGTGGGCGATCCCGGGGACATCACCGCCCTCGAGGGGGAGTTCGCCGGCGGGGTTCCAACCCTCTATGTTGCCGACGGACACCACAGAAGCGCCTCCGGTGCCATCATAGCCGCCAGACGCAAAGCGGCGAATCCCGGACACACCGGGAGGGAGGAGTACAACTACTTCCTGGCGGTGATATTCCCTGAGACACAGATGAAGATCATGGCCTACAACAGAGTCGTTCAGGACCTGAAGGGAAGGACCCCCGAGGAGTTCCTCGCCCAGGTGGAGAAGTCCTTCTCCGTGGAGAGTACCGGCAGGGCGGAACCCTCCGAGTGCAGGGAGTATTCCATGTACCTGGGAGGCCAGTGGTACACCATCAGGCCTCTCCCCGGCACTTTCCCCGCCGATCATCCGGTGAAGGGCCTCGACGCCAGCATCCTTCAGGAGAACCTCCTGGGGCCGGTGCTGGGCGTTGACGATCCCAGGACCGCCTCCCACATCAATTTCGTGGGCGGGATAAGGGGAACGAAGGAGCTTGTGAGGCTTGTGGACCAGGGCCGCTACACCGTTGCCTTCTCCCTCTACCCGGTTTCCGTGGAACAGCTGATGGCGGTGGCCGACAGCGGGAATGTGATGCCGCCCAAGTCAACATGGTTCGAGCCCAAGCTCAGGAGCGGGCTGGTGGTGCATGTTCTCTAGGCACTCGGTTCTCGCCGCCGCTCTGCTTCTCCTGGCGCTGGCAGGGTGTTCCAACCACCCGGCCTCCGACTCGGTGAAGGCCTTCACCATGGCAATGGCCGACTCCGCATGGTCCAGGGGGTGGAACATCCTTACCCCCTCCACCAGGGCCGCCTGGGATTCCACCGCAGCGGTGATGCAGAGGTTCGGCTACCAGGAAAGTTCCCATTACCTGTCCACCCTGAGCGTACCTGTCACCGCCGAGGAGTTTCCGGAGATGGACGGCGAGATGCTCTTCACCCGGATGGCACAGTCCTCCCCTGAGATCACAAGGCTTTCCGACACCGTCAGGGATGTGGAGCTGAGGGATTCCCTCACCGCCCTGGTAACCGTGGCCACCGTCGACGGGGATCAGGTCATACCGGTACGGCTGGTGGAAGGGGACTGGCTCCTGGACCTCACCTCCCTCACGCCGCCTGCCCCGGAACCGGAGTAGACCCTTGGAAGGAAGGCCCCTTTGCTGAGGAGAATTACCTCTGAACTCAGGGAGTCCGAGTACAGGAGGCGCCAGTTCAGGGCCGGTCTTCTGTATGCTCTGGGAGTGGTGGTCTTCGCCGTTATCGCCGGGGTCCTCTTCAGGCAGACCCCCAACCGGCCTCCTTCCGGGAGGATGGAGATAGTCAGCGACTTTCCCGATGGAACATGGTTCAACACCCCGGAGCCCCTGAGCCTTTTCGGCCAGCTCCGGGGTCACATCACTGTGGTCCTCTTCAATGACTTCAACACGCTGTCCGACCTGGAGGACCTTACCAGGCTGTCCGCCATTGACACCTGTTTCGCCGACCTTCCCGTGGCATGCCTGGTGGTCTGCGCAGGGAGGAACGTGGCCATGACCGATTCCCTGGTCCAGCAGTGGCAGATAGGGTTCCCGGTGATCGCGGACCCGGATTTCCAGGTGATGGAGAATTTCGAGGTAAGGGCGCTGCCAGCCGTGCTGGTGATAGACACCGCCTCCAGGATAGCAGCCCGTTACTACCAGGGCTGGAACCTGGTGCCCCTGGAGGGAGTTATTTACGATCTTGTAGACCAGGGGATCGCAACAAGATCCCTGGCCGCCGAAAGGAGCCCGCTGCTTCGTGGCCCCGGGCCCGAAGCACCTTAGGGTCCTAACCCCGCAAAACATCGGAGGATGACATGATAGAACCCCACGGAGGCGTACTCATAAACAGGACCATGAACCCCGGAGACATTCCGGATGGGGCTCCTGTGCTTACCCTGAACGAGCGGGAGAAGAACGACCTGGAGATGATAGCCTCCGGGGCCATGAGCCCCCTTGAAGGCTTCATGACCAGGGAGGACTATGGTTCCGTGGTGGATGACATGCGCCTGCCGGGGGGACAGGTATGGACCCTCCCGGTGGTTTTCGCCGCCAAGGACGGTGATCCCGCCGTGAAGCCCGGCGACACGGTTAACCTTGCCTGGGAGGGACGGATCATTGGCACCATGGAGGTGGCCGACGTCTTCACCGCGGACCTTATGCACGAAGCTGAGGAAACCCTTCTCACCACCGACGACGCCCACCCCGGTGTGGCCTATCTGAAGAGCCTTTCCGGTACCTATATCGGGGGCAGGACGATGGCCCTGGACACCAGGGACGAAGAGCCCTTCAGGGAGCACAGGCTCACCCCGGCGGAGACCAGGGCCCTCTTCAGGGAGAAGGGCTGGAAGAGCATAGTCGCCTTCCAGACCAGGAATCCCATCCACAGGGCCCACGAGTACCTGCAGAAAGTCTCCCTGGAGCTGGTGGACGGCCTGCTGGTGCATCCCCTCGTTGGCGCCACCAAATCCGACGACATCTCCGCGGAGGTCCGGATGCGCTGCTACGAGACCATCCTGGAGAAGTACTATCCCGCGGACCGCACCGCCCTCAGCGTTTTCCCCGCCGCCATGAGGTACGCCGGGCCCAGGGAGGCGGTTTTCCACGCGATCCTGAGGAAGAACTACGGCTGCACCCACTTCATCGTGGGAAGGGACCACGCCGGGGTCGGGGACTACTACGGCACCTACGACGCCCAGGAGATATTCGACCGCTTCTCCCCGGAGGAGATAGGGATCGTTCCCATGAAGTTCGAGCACGCCTTCTTCTGCAACGCCTGCGACGGCATGGCCACCGCCAGGACCTGTCCCCACACCGCCGATGACAGGGTCTTCCTCTCCGGCAAGAAGGTCCGGGTAATGCTTCAGAACGGGGAACTCCCGCCGCCGGAGTTCACAAGGCCGGAGATCGCAAGGCTACTGATGGAAGAAGCGGGGAAGAGCTGACCCGGGGGAGCAGACGTGTTCCATCTGCTGATCACCGCCGCTGTCTCGTGGACAGGCATGCAGGAGTGCATGGATCAGCTCCAGGCTCATTCCCCGGTGTCCGACATCTCCGTTGCGGAGAACCTGACGGTACTTGAGGAGAACGCCGAACTGGCCCTGTGGACCAGGGAGAACACCCCATGGGGACCCCTGGTCCCCGACAGTGTATTCCTCCGTTATGTGCTTCCCGCCAGGGTAAGCCAGGAACCACTCGTGGCCTGGAGGCCGGTGTTCATGGACGCCCTCCTTCCGGTGATCAGCGGGTCTGAGACCGCCGGGGAGGCTGTCCTGGTGATATCCTCCTGGTGCGACAGCATCATCGACTACGCACCCACCCAGTACAGGGACCAGTCGCCCTTCGTCACCTGGTCATCGGGGATAGGGCGATGCGAGGAGATGACCGTGTTCTTCATGTGCGCCCTGCGCAGCGTGGGCATTCCCTGCAGGCAGGTCTACACTCCCTGGTGGAGCACGGTGGACGGCAACCACGCCTGGCCGGAGGTCTGGACCCCCGACGGATGGGCATACACCGACATTTCCTCGGAACTCCAGACCCTGAACGATGCCTGGTTCACCGAGAGGGCCCGGAGCACCGCCCTTGTGGTTGCCATGGTCCCCGATTCCCTGGGGGGAGCGCTGAGGTACTACGGAGACGCCTCCTCGGTGAATGTAACCCGTGACTACGCGCCGTCGGGCATCCTGGTCCTTGAGGACCCGGATGAAAGCGTAACGGTATCGATAATGAACTGGGGCAGCTATAGACCCCTGGCGGTGATGGATTCCCTTCATGCTTCCATAGAGCTGGGGGACGGCTCATACCTGCTTACCTGGGGATGGCCGGTGAACTCGCAGCATGTGGATGTGGCGGCGGGTGACACGGTAAGGGTCCGGCTGGCCGGGGGTGACCTTCCCGGACATATGGTCATGAACCTCAGGGAGGATGCGGCATGGTGATGCTGCTGGCCGCCCTTGTACTGAACATCGACAGCCTTCTTGCGGACACTCCGGGGAACGCCGGGGTCTGGACCGGCTACATGGAGAACTGCACCGGGGATACACTGGAGTGCTGTCTCTACCTGCTGAAGAACATTCCCCGGCTGGACCGCCTGGAAATGACCACAGAAGCCCTGGACGACCACATCCTCCATTCCCTTCCCTTCAGGAGCGGTCTGCCGGACAGCGTGTTCCTTCCGGGCCTGCTCCTGTACAGAACGGCGGAAGAGCCGGTTTCCAGCTTCAGGGGGACCCTGGGAGGCTTCTGGGATTCCCTGGGGGCATCCGAACCCCGCGAAGTAGCGGAATGGGCGGAAGAGAACCTGCAGGTCCTTTCCCGGAGGTATCTGGGTGGAATGCAGGATCCCATGCAGGTCCTTGAGTCCAGGGCGGGCACCCCCGGCGAGATCCAGGTGTTCCTGGCGGCTTCACTCAGGGCCATGGGGTTCCCGGTTAGAACGGTAACCGGCTGGTTCGCAGGGGAGAGCGGCGGCGAAGAGAGCTGGCTCGAGGTGTGGGAGAACGGCCGGTGGTCTCCCATGAGGGAGGATTTTACCGGGCTGATGCTGGCCGCAGGGGGGAACGGAGGGCTCCTCACCGGGAACTGCACGGAAACCTTCACTCTGATCGTGGAACCTCCCGGCAGCTCCTTCGGGGAGTATCTGGTTTCCCTGAACCTTCCTGTGGACGGCCGTTACCTGCCCCTGGACATGGCCCTCTGCCCGGACACAGTCCAGCTAGGCTCGGGGAATGTCCTCATCTGCCTTTCCCGAAGGCTCCCCTCCGGGGCGGTAGAGGTATGGAACTCCTTCATCTCCCCCCTTCCCGGAGATACCGTTCACTGGGATGCCTCCGACCTTGTAGCGAACCGGCGCTAGGAATATCTTCCATTCATGAGAACACTTATGATGGCCCTTCTTGTAACCGTTATCGCCTGTGATACCTCCGGGCCGTCTTCCGGGGGATTCTCCATTACTTCCATCGAGTTCGCCGGGGGTGTGACACCCGGATTCCTGCTAGAATGGGGAACCGCTGAAGAGGGGGCGGTCTACCGCCTTTACAGATCCGCTGAACCCGGGATTGCAGCCGATCCGTCAAAGGCTGTCCTGGCGGGTACCACCACCGCCACCCTCTGGACCGATACGCTGGGTCTCTTATGGGGAACGGAGTACTTCTACGCGGTGAACGCCGGCCAGGGCCTGTGGAGCAGCGAGGTATCAGCGGAGGTTCCCGGTTCACCCTATCCTCCGCCGTGCGTCCTTTCCCTGGAGAGGACCGCCTTCACCGACTGCCATGTTCAGTGGACCGAAGCAGAAGGTGATTTCGCCTCCTATTCCCTCCTGAGGAGCGAGTATCCGGGAACGATCCTCTATGCAGACACAGTTTTCACCACCACTTCCAGGGATTCCACATCCTTCCTGGATCACCTGGTGAACCCCGACCGGAACAGCTATTACTCCCTATGGGTCACCGACTCCGCCGGTCTTTCCACATCCAGCGGCGAGGAGGTATTCACCCCGGGGGGGGATGTTCCCTGGAGGGTTTCCCGGAGCATCACCGTCCACGGCCTACAGGCCAGGACCTATCTCGTTACCCCGGACGGCGGGCGGATGACTGGTTCAAGGATCTTCAGCGGCTATTCACTGGCCGGCGTGTACAGCACGGACGACGGGCTTCCACTGCATGAGGAAGCCCTTTCCCCGGACTTCGTGATCGAACTGGAAGGCGGCAATCTCCTCGTAAGCCACCTGACCGGGCAGGGGCACCGCCTGTCGCTGTTTTCATCCGGCTTCGGCGATGAGCTGGTGTCCACCGAATTTCCCCCGGTTCAGTGGGCGGTGATGACCGATGCGGGGATACTTCTCGGATGCGGCTCGGCTTCCCATCTGGTGGACCCGGCTTCCCTGGAGATACTGCTCTCGGCGGCCTGGGGCTTTTTCAAGGGAGTCAGCTCCCCCGACGGGCAGCGGCTGTTCCTCCTGAACGGAAGCGGGGTTCTGGCGGTGAACTCCTCGGACCTTTCCATAGAAGGGGGGATTCCCGGCGGTTATCTCGATGTTCAGATCGGTTCGGACGGGCAGCTGAGATGCACCAGCAGCCAGCGGCTGGAGGTGTACGACACAGCCAGCCTGTCTCCGGTGAGGACCTTCGTTTTCCCCGAACCAGCCGCCACCGATGCCGTTGCCGCGCTGCCGCCTCAGGCCGACCTTGTCTATCTGCCCGTGGTGGAGGAGGGCGAACTGGTCATAAAGGTCTGGGACAGTGTCACCGGTGACTCACCTGGAACCGTTCAGCTCACCGGATCCGGCTTTGAACAGTTATGGGACCTGGTCCCTTCTCCCCAGGGGGATTTCCTGTGGTGCATGGGGCTCGAGGCCGACGGCACCAGGTCGCTTTTCAGGATATCCGTCGCCTCCCCCTGAGGGATGCCTCGATGATCACTCCCGCCGCAACGGGAAGGAAAGTGATCACCACCGATCCGTAGAGTACGGATGCGGTGTCGTAGTCTTCGGTGCCTCCGAAAAGCAGCCCCAGAACGATCAGCAGCCAGAAAAGGGCCGAGAGGGTCAGGAGAGCCCTCCCAAGGACCTTCAGACACCCTCCCCGGGCGGGCATGACCCTGGCTGGAGAGCCGGTGACGGACCTTCCCTCTGAAAGGGCCCTTCCCTTCCTGAGCAGTTTTATGCCCACTATGAAGTTCAGTACCACCAGCGGGATCACCAGAAGTGCCGCCGATGTCCCGGAGAGGACGAAGGTGTCATACAGGCCGTGGAGGAACCACGCTGCAAGGAAACCCTTAACTATGCCAATTGCCCTTTTCTCCCCCGATCCATCGAACCTGGCCTGTCCCAGGTACCAGCCCATGATCACCCCTGTGAAGGTGTGGCCGGGTATGGAGGTGAGTGCCCGGGCGATCCCGACCCCCGCTCCGTGCTGTAGAACGTAGAACAGGTTTTCGGAGAGGGCGAAGCCTATGGAGGCGGTCCCCGCGTAGACGATCCCGTCGTTGGGTTCGGTGAAGTGCCTGCTTCGCCATACGAAAAGAAGCACTATCAGGAGCTTGGCGGTTTCCTCCGCCGGGGATATCACCAGGAATGACTGCAGTGCCGACCCGGCAAGACTCGGAATGGAGAAAACGGGATGAGACAGATATGCTGCCTCCAGAAGGGCCACCGGGAACACGGAGACCGATCCCAACAGGAGGATCCGGAGGACCATGCCCAGAGGTTCCGGCTCGTTCCTGTCATACCTGAGTATCCAGACCAGGAACAGTACCGGGGGAGTGACTGCCAGCAGAACCGTGATCAGTGTTCCCAATGGTGACATCCCGTTTTCTAGCCCGAGTAGAGCCTTTCGCTGGCGAACCTGGGCTCGCTGGTGACGTTAATGCCCAGGCTCCGGAGGCCGCTCTCGTCACCTGAGGAAGGCATGTGGGTCAGGTGGGCCTCGCAGTTCCTCAGCTCGGTGAGCATCGCCATCCCCCGTGCCGCATGGGTGGATGTTGCGGCGCTTACGCTGAGGGCTATCAGCACTTCCTCAAGGTCCAGTCTCAGGGGAAGTGAGCCTATTGCCTTCTTCAGATTCCTGATGGACTGTATGGTCTCGGGAGAGAGGAGATGTGTTTCCTCAGGGATTCCCGCCAGTTCCTTCACTGAGTTAAGCACCGCCGCCGAGGAAGCATGCATCAGCTCGGAGCATCGGCCTGTGAGGATGGCTCCGGTGCGGAGCTGGATGGCAGCCGCCTTTATCTCCTCTCCGTTCCCCTCCAGGGATCGCTTCTCAGCCTTCTCAACCACAGGTCTGTCGTACCTGGTGAGGTTCAGATCGTTCATCAGGAGCTCGATCTTCTCCACCGTTTTTTCCTCGGCGAGCCCCATGGCGTATTCGCACCTGTACCTGAAGTACCGCCGTATGATCTCCTGCTTCGCCGCGTGGCGTACGGCGTCGTCGTTCACTATTCCGAACCCCACCCTGTTCACACCCATGTCCGTGGGAGAGGCATAGGGGGCACTGCTGCCGGTGATCTTCTCCAGTATCCTTCTAACCAGGGGGAAGGCCTCCACGTCTCGGTTGTAGTTGATGGATACCTCGCCGTATGTGTCCAGATGGAAGGGATCCACCAGGTTGACGTCCTGCAGGTCGGCGGTGGCGGCTTCGTAGGCTTCGTTCACGGGATGCTTCAGAGGGAGGTTCCACACTGGAAAGGTCTCGAACTTGGCGTAGCCGGCATCGATGCCCCTTCTGTGGTCATGGTAGAGCTGGGAGAGGCAGGTGGCCAGCTTCCCGCTGCCCGGGCCGGGGCCGGTGACGACCACAAGGGGTCTGGAGGGTTCGATGTAGTCGTTCCTTCCGTAACCTTCCTCGCTCACGATCAGGTCCACATCGGTGGGGTACCCCCTGGTGTAGTAGTGCCTGAAAACCTCCACGCCGCGGCGCTTGAGCTTGTTCTCGAAGGCAACCGCGGAGGGCTGTTCCCCGAACCTGGTGATAACCACCCCCCTGAGCTCGATGCCCCGTGAGCGGAAACCGTCGATGAGCATCAGGGCGTCGGAATCGTAGCTGATTCCGAAATCGCCGCGTATCTTCCGCTTCTCGATGTCGCCGGCGTAGATGCAGAGTATTATCTCGGCCCGGTCCCTGAGCTTCTCGAGGAGGCGGATCTTCACATTGGGATCGTAGCCGGGAAGGACCCTGGCGGCATGGTGGTCGTACATCAGCTTTCCGCCGAACTCCAGGTAGAGTCTCCCGCTGGAAGCCTCGACCCTCCTGATTATCTCCCCTGTCTGTTCCTCGAGATACCTGTCGTTGTCGAAACCGATGGTCTGTATCAAGATGCCCCCTCCATGCGGTGAATGAACGGTAAATGCAAGAATACCCCGGGAAACAGGTTCTGTCAAAACCTTTTTTAAGGAAGTACCGAGTGAAGATATTTCTTCTTATTATGTTCCCGCTGAAGGGAGTACCGAGTGAAGATTTTTCTTCTTCTGGCAGGAGGTCTGTTCACGGGGCTTGGAGTTCTGGGGATATTCCTTCCCCTGCTGCCCTCCACGCCGCTTTTCATCCTGGCGGCACTCTGCTGGGCCAGGAGTTCCCGCCGCTTCCACCACTGGCTCCTTCACAACCGGTTCTTCGGCGGTCATGTGAAGAACTACCTTGAGAAGAGGGGAATGTCGGGAAGGCAGAAGGCCTTTTCCCTGGTCACCCTGTGGGGAACCATACTGGCATCGGCGCTGCTTTTCGCTGAAGCCCTCTGGCTGAAGCTCCTCCTCCTGGGAATAGCCCTGGCGGTCACCATTCACCTCCTGAGCCTGAGGACACTGCGGGACGAAGACTAGACCGTCGGGCCGTACCTCTCCTCCAGTTCCTCCACCAGCCGGGATATCCATTCGGATATCTCTCTGAGTTTCCCCGGGAGCTCCTGGATGTTTCCGGCGTACATGAGTTCGCTGACCCTGCCGGCCACCTCCGGGGGATACTCGGTTCCTCCGTACCTTATGCCGAAGTCGTACTTCGACGGCCTGTACTTCAGGTTGAGCAGACCGGCCAGTCTTCTCTGGACCAGCCCCTGATACTCCAGCATTGCGTCTATGGGATTTCCGCGGAGTATCTGCTTCTCGGTTTCCGCCAGGCTTATGGGAAGGGTTTTCACCATGGCCCTGAAGAATCCCAGGGTCCTGGTGAGCATCTCGTCCTCCGGAGTGGGAACAGGGTTCAGGATGTTGCCGCGGTTGAGCCAGATCACCGATTCGCCGTGCCTGTCCGGTTCCATGAGGCGGTCCTCTGCGGACCTTTTCTCCACCAGAAGGTCCACATAGAACAGGGGAGGGTAGTTTTCGCAGAAGTAGTAGCACTGGCTGTGACCGTGCCAGGAGGGCTCCGGCACCCTGAAGGAGGTTTTCACGGGATAGTGCCTGGCCAGCAGCTCCTCGAAGAGGCGGAAGGTTTCCTCCACCCTCTCGTCCTCCACCACCAGGCCGAGATCGAGATCGGAGAGGTCGTCCAGCCTTCCCGTGGCGGCTGAACCCCCTTCCCATATCCCCAGTACCCAGGGTTTCCCCTGGAAGAGGTCCATTATCCTTTTCTTGAAAGCAGCCCTGAATTCCATGGGATCCATGATGCTATTCCACGATCAGCCAGGGGGCCATGTAGAGGGGACCCCGGGCGTTCAGCAGGGGATCCCCGGCGAGTTCGTTCAGGGCCCCTGATACGCTGGCACCCTGGAAAAGGCTCATGGAAAGCGTTCCCAGCCCGGAGACCCTGGGGAACACCACAAGGTCATGGTCACCGTCTATCTCCGCAATCCTTGCGGCGTGGGCCACCGCGTCGACAACCCCTCCGTTGTGGTCCACAAGGCCCAGCTCCAGGGCGTCCTTTCCGGACCAGACACGGCCCTGGCCGATGGCGTCCACCTCGTCGAAGGTCATGTCCCTTCCCCGGGCAACGGTATTGACGAAAAGCTCGTAGCCCTGCCTCATGCTGGCGAACTCCCTCTCCCACTGCTCTTCGGTGTAGGGCTCGTAGGGGTTCCTGGGGCTGCCGGAGGGCTCTATGTCGACCCGCTCCACGTTGATGCCAAGCTTCTCCAGCATGTCGCCGTAGGTGATCTTCCCGCTGATTATCCCGATGGAGCCTGTAATGGTCATTCTGTCTGCGAAGATGGCGTCTGCGCCGCAGGCCATGTAATAGCCTCCGCTGGCGGCCACGCCGCCCATGCTCACCACCACCGGCATCCGTTCCCGGACATTCTGCACAGCGTGGTGCATGTCGTCGCTTGCCAGGGCGTCCCCACCGCCGGAGTCTATCCTGAGAACGATAGCCCGTACCCCTGGCGTGGAAGCAGCTTCTTCAAGCATCTCCGTAATCGTGTCGCTTCCCATGTTCCGGCCCATGAGGCCGCTTCCGCTTTCGCCGTTTATGATGTTGCCGGTGGCCACCACAACGGCAACGGCGGGTTTGCAGCCCCATCTCGAAGGCTCCCTGGGAACCGAGGAATAGAAGCCCGGGGACATGGTGTCCACGGACCGTCCGATTGCGTGTTCCACGAAGTCCTGGAACTGGTCCTGGTACAGCAGTGTGTCCACCAGGGCCGTTGTCACCAGGGCCTCTCCGGAGATGGGGGAGTTCTCGAAGAAACCGGCAAGCTGCGCCGGTTCGAAGCCCCTTCCCCCGGAGATGCCCCTTATCTGCTCGGCCTTGATGGTCTCCATAAGGGTGGTCATCGCCTCGATCTGCGCGTCTGAGATTCGATACTCGGTGAGCATGTCGCTGGCGTTCTTGTAGTCGCCTATGTGCATCAGATCGGGATATACCCCTATCTTGTCCAGGAAGCCCCTGAGGAAGAAGGTGTATCCGCTGTATCCGCTCATGGAGACTTCCCCGGCGCGGTGCATGCATATTGCCTCGCATGGGCTTGCGGCATAGTAGGATCCGTTCCCGGCGCTCTCCATGTATGCGAACACCGGCTTCCCCGCCGCTCTGTAGCTCTGAAGGATCTCCCGGAGTTCCTCGGACTGCGCCGCGTTCAGGGAATAGTCGGACATGTCCAGCATGACGCCGCTTACCTCCGGATCCCCGACGCCCCTGGAAAGCGCCGCAAGCTCCTCTGTGAAGGAGGGTATCCTGGGTCCCAGGAATTCCCTGGAGGGGAGCTCATCGGCCCGTTCCGTGGAATAGGAGAGGAAGTCGGGCAGGGGTTCGATGACGCTGGGCCTGGGGTTGTCGAACATGAGTATCTCCGCAGTGGAGCCCACGTAGTTCCCGTCGGGTATCTCGGCACCTGCGGTTATGCCGGTTCTGCCGAAGTCCAGCTGCAGACCGGCTGAGAAGGAATCGTTGTCGCCGTAGGAGGCCCGGATGGCAACACCGTCGAGGAACCTGGCCTCGGCCCCGGCGCTCCACCTGTCCGGTATGACCCCCGACTCGAACCTGTAGTCGCCGGTGAGGGTCAGCCTGTGGTCTCCCAGCGGGCGCAGGGCCAGGCCGGTTATGTAGCATTCGTCTATGTCACCGGTTGCGGTCCTCGCCGTGGCTCCCAGACCGATGTGGGGATCGGGTCTGAGGTTCAGGCCCAGTGTGAAGAACTTCTCTCCGTTCTGGGGATGATCCTCCACGGTGGGATCGTACCAGGTGTAGCCCACGCCGGCGGACATGCTCCTGAAGCTGTGGGAGGCGGAGGCGGTGAACCTTCTCAGGCTCTGGTCGTCCTCCCACCATCCGGCGAATCCGCCTGAGGGATCGTCCAGCGTTACCCTGTCGAAATGCTCGAAGGTGCTGTCGCTGAAGATGCACCCGATCCTTACCGAAGAACCGTTGAGCCAGGCCGTTCCGGCGGGGTTCACAAGAACGGCGTTGTCGGCCTCGGGATATGCAGTCCACCAGAACGGGACCGAAGGACCCGGGGCGGGATCCATGGCCCACCCCAGCAGCGCGAGGGCTGCAAGAACCGAAACACTCACGATAGCACCACCTTCCGGGTTAAAGAACCTTCAGTGTAATTTAGCGAAAATCCCACCGGCGGTGCAAAAACTAAAGGGCGCTGGAAAACCCCGTGGATATCACCATTCCCTCGTCGCCCCAGCCTGCGTCGAACCTCATGCTGGCCTGCTCCCCGGCCCCTATCCTCAAGCCTCCGCCGAAATCGTGGTGGTACCCGTTCTGGAAGACCTCTTCCAGGGATTCGCCGGCTCTCCCGGCTTCAGTGAAGGCGGCCAGTGAGAGGGAGATCGCGGTGCGGCCCTCCTCGTCCTTCAGTTCAAGGACCTTCTGGCTGACCTCCAGCTGGAGGATGGTCCAGTAAGAGCCTGTGAACCTGTGGTCGCTGTAACCCCGGAAGTCCACGTTGGAGCCGATCCCCGGAGCGTATGGCACAGGAGTCTCAGCTGCATTGAAGTGCCTGTGAAGCCTTCCCGCGGCTGCGATGCCGCCGTTGTGCCAGGGATTCAGGGAGTATCTCGTCCTTCCTGTGATCCCCGAGTATGAGACCTGCCCCTCCTGGAAGAACCCCCTGGCCTCAAGGAGCAGGGTTCCGGGCCCCGCGTGGGGAAAGACCGCCGTGAGCCCGCCCCCAAGCCCTGCTGTGAAGGTCTCGTCGAAGACCTGGCCGGGCATTTCGTCCCACACCGGAGACTCCTGGATGTTAAACACGGTGGAGAACCTGCCCTCGGCGCCGACGGTGGCGAAGAACACTTCCGACAGGGGGAGCGAGTACTCAACCTTCAGGGCGTACATCTCCAGGTCCATCCCGGCGGAGCTGTCCGGATCGGTGCCGTTCCCCCATCCGAGCCACTGCTTGTCGAGGAGTTTCCTGGATTCCAGGGAAGCCTGAAGAACGCCGCTCTGGGTGACCAGTGTAACGGAGGGCTGGAACTTGATGACCCCGGCGGTCCCGTAGTAGGCATCCAGGGAGACCGAGCTTCCTGGAAGGGAATTCTCGAGTCCGCTTATCACATATCCGCCCAGCAGGAATCCTGTGGCGGAGGAGTAGCCTAGAATGGGAAGGGCGGTTACCGCCCAGGCGCAGACCGCTGTGAGCGCGAGTATTCCCGGGGTTTTCCTCATTTTTCCTCCTGAAGGTTTATTATTTTCTGGAACATACTTGCCCCCGGGGATTACAGAAAGCCGCCGGGGCCGCCGATACTCCTGTGGTCCTTCAATGGTTATATTGCGACAAACCGCGGATACTGGAGGTGGGGTTGAAGAAGCCGCTTATCGTTATACCCACTTATAACGAGCTGGAGAACATCAGGGAGATCATACCCAGGCTGCTGGACCTTCCTGTGGGAGCCGATGTGCTCGTGGTGGACGATTCCAGCCCCGACGGCACCGGGGACGCAGTTCTTGCTTTCCGGGATACAGGCAGGGTTCACCTGCTTTCCCGGGAGAAGAAGAACGGGCTTGGTCAGGCCTATGTAGCCGGTTTCGGCTGGGCCCTGGAGCATGATTGCTACGATCCGGTGGTGCAGATGGATGCCGATTTTTCCCACGATCCGGGCAAGGTTCCGGAACTTGTGGGAAAGCTTTCGGACTTCGATCTGGTAATAGGCTCCAGATACGTCAGCGGAGTCAACGTGGTCAACTGGCCGCTGCACAGGCTGCTCCTTTCCTGGTTCGCCAACAAGTATTCCAAGATAGTAACGGGTCTCCCGGTGAACGACGCCACAGGGGGGTTCAAGGCTTTCCGGAGGTCCGCCCTTCAGAAGCTCGACCTTGCATCCATAAGGTCCGACGGCTACTCGTTCCAGATAGAGGTTACCTACAAGCTCCACCGGGCGGGGTGTTCCATAGCTGAGGTGCCCATCATCTTCGTTGACAGGCATTCGGGCACATCCAAGATGTCACGGTCCATTGTGTGGGAGGCTGCCTGGATGGTATGGCACATACGTTTCCCGTGGCTTTTCTGACGATCTGAGAGGACAAGATGCACATTCTCCTTTGCATGCTGCTGTCGGCCGCACCCCAGTGGGATCTGCTGACCTCCATTTCCTTCGTTCACAAGGCGGTTTCCGCACCGGGCGGAGGGGTCTGGTGCGCCTCCTCCGGAGGGGCTTTCCATTACTCCATGGACCAGGGGGTCGGAACCCTTTTCTCCTGCCCCGAGGATCTTCCGGTGCCGGACTGCAGGGACGTTCTCGAGGATTCACAGGGAAGGATGTGGTTCGCCACCGACGGAGGCGGTCTGGTGATGTTCGACGGATCCTCATGGCAAACCTATTCCAGCTTCGAGGGCATTCCCGGCGAAGGAACCGTTACATCCCTTCTGGAAGCTGCCGGTGAGATCTGGGTAGGCTGCATGGGCGGTGTGGCCCACGGGAACGCCCAGGGATTCACACCGGTGGGCGAGGCCTTCACAGCCACCGATGTATACTTCATGTCCCAGAGGAACGACACCCTCTGGCTCTGCACCGACAAGGGCATCTATTCCCTGCATGATCCTGAAAACCCCCTGAATCCAGCTTCCTGGAACCACTGGGTGGAAACCAGGGAGATGGACCTTGAGGTTGTAAGAACCGGTTCAACATCAGTTTACGCCTGCGGGAAGAGCGGTGCCATCGAGCTTCCAGCCCAGGGGGACCGTTTCGACTTCATACTGGACTACTCCACCGTATCAGACAGCATGGTAACCGATATACTCGAAACCCCCGACGGCCTTTTCGCGTCGGTGCACGGAGAGGTGCTGGTAAGGGATCAGGAGAACTGGGCTGTCTCCGGCACCAGCCTTCCATCAGCCAGATGGCCCGTGGCTCTGTTCACGGTGGACGGAACCCTCCACGCGGCTTTCAGCTTCCAGACCAGCATCATCGATATAGGCAACTTCAACTCAGGCATAGGGCTCTATTATCTGGCCGAGTCAGGTAAGTGGACTTACTCCGGGATCCCTGGGCTTCAGAGCAAGAAGCTTCACCAGATGGCCGCCCTGGCGGATGGCCGGGTATACATCGGAAGCTATACCAGGGGGCTTCAGGCCTGGTATCCCGGCTACGGCTGGAGGGGCTACGGCGAGGAGGACGGCATGCCCAACACCTTCCAGACCTTTGCCGTGTGCGAATCCTACTCCCAGGGAGTGTGGGTTTCCTCCTATCACCACGGGCTCTCCTGGGTCCGTGACAACGGAGACTGGGACTCCCAGGGGGACACCATCATTACCTTCGTGGCGGACACCCTTGAGTATCAGAGCCCCCAGTCCACCATCGTATACTCGGAGATAACCAACAACCAGCCTGTTATGCTCGCCGTTCAGAGCAACGGCAACTGGGCTGCCTTCAGACAGTTCGATCCAGGGGGCCATCCCGAAGAGCCCAGCGGCATCATGGGCTTCAACGGGGATCCACTGGGAACCATGAACTGGGCCTCCAGGACCGGGGGAAGCGGTATAGCCTCCATTGCCGTGAGAACCGTATACCCTGTTTCCGACGACAGCCTCTGGATAGCCTTCGAAGGGGGGCAGGGCTGCCAGCTCCTGATTCATTCCGGGAATCCCTCGGATCCCTCCCAGGACCAGTGGCGACCCGGGCAGGGACAGGCGTATACATCCTCCAGCGGTCTTCCCTCATCGGATGTTTTCTGTTTCCTCGAGGTGCCAGGTGTCGGTCTTCTGGCGGGCACCTCTTCCGGTCTCGCCCGATGGACCGGCTCCGGCTTCGCCCAGTACTCGGACATAACGGAAACGGTGAAGGCCATGGAGGCCGACGCCGCCGGAAGGATCTGGTGTCTTGGCGAAAGCGGCGTTTACAGGGTTTCCCAGGGCTCGGTCTCGTTCTTCAACGGAATCAACAGTGATTACAAGCCATCTCCCCTTTACAGCTGGGAGTACTCCGCCAGGGACCCGGTAACCGGAGGAGTGTATTTCTCCTCCGAGCAGGGACTCTGGCTCGTGAGCCAGTCCGGAGGAGGAGAAGGAGGGGTTTCAGGGGTAAGTTTCTATCCCCAGCCCTACCTCTCAGGAGAGGGAGCGCTGAGGTTTACTGGCCCAGGGGACGGCAATCCGGTGAGGGTGGATTTCTTCAGGCTCGATGGTTCCTTCGCGGGATCAGCCGAGGCCCCTTCCGTTTCCCAGTGGGCCTGGGACGGAACCCTTAACGGCAAGGTGGTCGCATCCGGGGTGTACATGGTGATGGTCACCTCCGGCGACACCGTTTACCAGTCCAGGATCGCGGTGGTAAGATGAGCGGTATGACGGTAAGGAGGATCACTGAACAGGACAGCAGCGTCTGGGCTTCATTCACCGAGGGATCCAACAACGGTACGGTGTTCCACACGCAGGCCTTCCTGGACTACCATCCGCCTGGGCGTTTCGAGAATCATCATCTCATTATCGAGAGCGCTTCAGGCAGAGTGGAGGCCATCGTTCCAGGCGCCCTCTCGGAGATCGACGGGGAGATATGGTTCAGAAGCTACCCGGGGGCCTCGTACGGGGGGCCGGTGCTGGACGACAGGACCGGTCTCGACAAGGTGGAGCGGCTTGTGGACGAGCTTCTGAAATACTGCAGGAAAGAGGGTTTTGCAGGGCTGGAGATCACGCCCCCCCCGGTCTGCTACTTCCGCCGGCCCCACAACTACCTGGACTTCGCCCTGGTGAAACGGGGATTCGGATACAGGAAAAGGGAACTTACCGCGGTGATAGACCTGGGAAGGCTTGGGGAGGAGATCGACCTTGCATTCTCAGAATCCGCCAGAAGGGGTGTCAGGAAGGCTGTCAAGTCCGGGCTCCATGTGGAGGAGGACAATGACTTCTCGAGGTTCTACCCTGTACTGGCTGAGAACCTGAAGGACCGCCATGGGGTCAGGCCTACCCACACCCTTGAGGAGCTTCGTCTTCTTGACCGCCTGCTGGGTCGCAACATGGTCAGGCAGTTCATCGCCGTGGACGGGTCCGGAGAAGTCCATGCGGGAATGGTGATGTTCCACTGCAACCCCAGGGTGACCCTTGCCTTCTACATCTCGCATAATGAGAGGTCCCAGTCCATGAGGCCCGTGAACCTGGTCTACAGGGAGGTCATAGACTGGGCCAGGAAGATGGGCTACCATTACCTGGACCTGGGGACATACACCCTGGACATGGAGGTCAACCACGGCCTCTGCAGGTTCAAGGAGTCCTTCTCCGCCAGGGGTCTTTTCCGGAACACCTTCAAAGGCAGGGTCTGAACCCCATGCGTTTCGGGTATCTCCTGGCCTGGGCCGGGCTTCTCTGCGCTTTCTTCGCAGGAAGGCTCACCACCACCGATGTGGCAGCCCAGTATCAGGTCGCCGAATCGGTTTTCGGGGAAAGGGAGCTCTTCACCTCCGAGTACGGCTGGCAGGTCTCAGGGATAAGGTCTGATTCCTATGTTCCCCATTCACCCGGCTACTCGCTGATACTGCTTCCCTCAGCCGGAGCCGGGCTGCTCCTGGGGCTTCCCGCCGGGAAGGTCCTGGCCGCGGCCACCAACGCCATGATGAGCATTCTCCTGGTGGCGGGCATGAAGAGACTTGCCGACGGCTTCATGGGTCCTGTGGACACGAAGAGGTTCATTGCCGTGATGGTGGGAACCATGGCCCTGATCTACGGCAGGATGCCCTATGACATGACCTCCGCTGCCGCCCTGGCCCTCTGGGGAGCCTGGTTCATCCACTCCGGAAAACCCGTTCACGCCGGGGTCCTCTTCGGCGCAGCCCTCCTGGTGAGACCTGACATGATAGTGCTGCTTCCGGTTTACATCACCGACAGGAAACCCGGGGATAACCTTCTGCACATGGCCGCCGGCGCACTGCCCTTCGTTCTTGCTCTCCTTGCCTACAACCACTACAGGTTCGGGTCGCCCTTCTCCGACGGTCACTCCCAGGATCCCGCCATTTCCGTGGACCTCTATGGAAAGGGTATTCCCGGTCTGCTCTTCAGCCCGGGCAAGGGGGTCTTCTGGTACGCTCCCCTTACCGTTCTGGCGATCTTCTACTGCGGCGACTGGAGGTTCTGGAGCCCCTTCGTCTTCTCCCTGGTCCTGCATGGCTTCCTCCACGACTGGACCGGCGGAACCGGCTGGGGTCCCAGGTTCCTCTTCCCGACCCTCCCCGTTCTCTTCATGCCCCTTATGCGCACCGGAGCCGGGGCCAGACCATTCAAGGTACTGGTGGCGATTTCCGCCGCGATAGCCCTGGCCGCAGGCATCACGGACACCAACCGCCTGGAACGGTCCCTGGGAATGGACGATTTCGACACGCAGTCCAGACAGGCGGTGATATGGAGCCCGCACCGCTCCCCTCTTCTTCACACCCTTTCCCTGCCGGACATCAGTTCCCCGGACCTGCTGGGATACAGGATACTGGGTATTCCAGGCGCGGTG
>Ga0209203_1000261_pt1 | contig 46793 bp, 45 predicted proteins | sample AD_UKC109_MetaG_FD_184423 | JGI IMG/M metagenome (GOLD analysis project Ga0209203, IMG submission 184423) | Active sludge microbial communities of municipal wastewater-treating anaerobic digesters from Hong Kong - AD_UKC109_MetaG (SPAdes)... | ecosystem: Engineered > Bioreactor > Anaerobic >... | reverse complement strand
GGAACAAACCAATTATCAAGGTAACCAACGTTGCTAACGACAAAGATTTCCACAGAAGCTGAAGCAGGGTCCGGCTGAAATTCGGAGGCATACGATTTAGAAAGTGACCAGAGACGAGGTATCCAAAAAGCTTCCCACCAGACTGAATCCTTGAGGCAAAGATCAGGTAAAAAGGCTCGCTTTTTGTTCCTTCCATTTCTTTGTCCATGGCAAAGATCACATCCCCTTCTGGTGATACCAGCGCAATATGTTGTTCTCTAAAGAAGAGCTGATCAGCTTCAGAGAGATCCGAAGAGGTAAAGTAAGCATCCACGCCTTCCCATCCACCGTGGCTGGAGTAGTATTCCGCCAGGTCTTGCATGTAGGGATAGGAGTGAGCAATCTGGCTGCGTGAGAGATAGTCTACACTAGCGTTGCTGAGGAATACTATCGCGCTGGAAAAGGCAATGATGATCGTCAGGAGCATCACAAAGGCATACGTCAGGATAAGGCGATTGCGCATTGTTGAACTTTACCCCACAGCCCGGTAACCCTGACCAAACATCGTCTGAATATAACATCTGTCTGGATCAATCCGCTTGATTTTCTGCCTTAAATTCATGATATGGACATCAATTGTGCGTTCGTAACCAACATAACAGGCGCCTTGGGTTGCCTGGAGTAATTCAAGTCGCGTAAAAACTTTACCCGGCCTGCAAGCCAGTTGGAAGAGCAGATTGAACTCGGCAGGAGTGAGATCGAGTTTTGTGCCCTTCAGCTCGACCGTGTGAGAATCCAGTTCGATGGATATTTCGCCAAGATGGATGATGCCCTCACTGAAAGGTTGACTCTTGCAACGGCGCAGTACGGCTTTGACACGCGCTACAACTTCCCGCGGTGAGAAGGGTTTGCTGATGTAATCATCCGCGCCTAATTCCAGGCCGATCAGCCTGTCAAGCTCTTCTTGCCTGGCTGTAACCATAATGATAGGGGTCTGGCTTGTTTTCCGGATCGTTCTTGCCACGTCCAATCCGTCCATATCCGGCAAATTCAGGTCCAGCAGAACCAGCGCGGGTCTGGACGCCTGCCATTGTTGCAAACCTTCCTTGCCAGAGTGCGTGGAGATGGGCAGAAATCCACTATGGCGGAGATAGTCGGACAAGATTTTGTTCAGGTTTACTTCGTCTTCGATGATCAATATCGTTGTCATACAGTTCGCTAACCGCTCTTTGGGCTCTAATTGTAAACTCGTTCATAAATTTCCCCCCATTCTAAATCAAATCTGAATAAGAACTGGATATAAACTCAATCAGCACACTGTAAATTAATAGCATCACCAAATAAGTGGTGAAATAAAAACAAGGAAAATATGATGAACAAGAAAATTTTAGGTATCGGTTTAACAATTTTGGTGCTTGGCGCCTTGGTATTCTCAGTAGGTGGATCGGTTTTTGCCCAGGAAGACACCCCTGAGGTGGAAACAACTGAATTACCAGAACCTGTAGTAACCCGCCGTGCGCGTGGCTTTGGAGCTGGCACTGGCGTATGCGACGGAACTTGCGACGCTGATGGCGATGGCGTTCCCGATCAGCTGCAACTGCGTCTGCAGGATGGCACCGCTGCCGGCATGCAGAACGGTTATGGCTACGGACCTGGTGACGGCACATGCGACGGAACTTGCGACGCTGATGGCGATGGCATTCCCGATCAGATGCGGCTGCGCGATGGCAGTGATACCGGTATGCAGTACGGCCCCGGTACAAAGCAAGGCGGTCAGGGCGAAGGTGCTGGTCAGAGCTATGGACCCGGCGAAGGTCAGGGCTTCGGACCTGGCGCTGGTCAGGGCGTTGGGCAAGGCATGGGGCCTGGTGACGGTTCCTGTATCGACGACTAAACAGTTTGTCTGACACATTTCACTTTCTTAGCAACCACCTGGCAGCGCCAGGTGGTTCGCTTTAAGAAGGCAAGGTCAAATATTAATGGAACTCGTATACAACTTACATACCCTGGAAAAGAAAAAACAAGCAAAATGAGATAGAATCAGCCCAACAATGGAGTGTGATTTAATCAATAAAATGACAACAACGCAACGCATAACTGACGATCTGGAGGCGATGCTGGCAGTCTTCCCTCCGGAAGTTGCCCAGGCAGTACAATCGAGAGATAATTTTGACAACCTGCTCGAGGTCATCCTTGACCTTGGTCGTAATCCGAGCGCGCGCTTTACAACTGGCGAAGTTGAATTGCTTGATGAGCCGGTGACACATGACGATTTGAAATACGTTACGGATCGCATCGGTGATTTTGACGCAGACAACCGCGCGGGAATGGAACGCACGCTGCACCGCATTTCGGCAATCCGCAACCGGCGAAGCAAAGTCGTTGGTCTCACCTGCCGGGTGGGGCGGGCGGTTTATGGCACGATCGAGATCATTGAGGATTTGGTAGAGTCTGGCCAAAGCATTCTGATCCTGGGCAAACCGGGCGTGGGCAAGACCACCATGCTGCGCGAGGCAGCTCGCATTTTGGCACAAAAACACCGCGTGGTGATTGTGGACACCTCAAACGAAATCGGTGGAGATGGCGACGTGCCCCATCCAGCTGTTGGGCAAGCCCGCCGCATGCAGGTGCCAAAGCCCTCGCTGCAGCACGAAGTTATGATTGAGGCGGTCGAAAACCACAACCCGGAAGTGATCGTGATCGATGAAATCGGGCGTGAGCTCGAAGCGCTCGCCGCCCGCACGATTGCCGAACGCGGCGTGCAGTTAATCGGGACTGCGCATGGCAACGGGCTTGAGAACCTGCTGTTAAACCCGACACTCTCGGATTTGGTTGGCGGTATTGAGTCTGTTACCCTTTCTGATGACGAAGCCCGGCGGCGCGGCACGCAAAAAACGGTGCTTGAGCGCCGATCGCCCCCAACCTTTTCGGTCATGGTCGAAATTATCGATCGCGAACGCGTGGCAGTTCATCGGGACGTAGCCAGCTCGGTAGACGCGATCCTGCGAGGTTATCCCATGCTGCCTGAAGAGCGTTACCGCGATGAGTATGGCAAGGTCCACATCGTCAAGACGACCAAACCCAATATGCCCACGGTTTCCCAGTCCCTGCGGCGCGGAAATAACATGGAGACTTCTCCTTTCCAGCGCAACGGAGGGCAGGCGGTCGCTCAAAACAAGCAGCACGCCCAGCGCTACAGCATGATGAATGAGATGCGTGACAAGCAGGACGACACCAGTGGAAACACAAACTCCGTTGAGAAGCGCATTTATCCGGTTGGCGTTCCGCGCAGCCGCTTGATCCAGTCGGTCAGGGAACTGGGCGTCCCTGCAGTGGTGGTTAAGGATCTCAAAGATGCTGACGTCCTGGTGACCCAGCGGCGGTATTACCGTGATCGTCTTCAGCCGATTGTTGACGCTGAGGAACGCGGCATTCCTATCTTTGTGGTCAAGTCGAATTCCATTGGTCAGATCGAACAGTTTTTGGCAGACTCTTTCCCCGGACAGTTAACTGTGCGCAGGGAGGGCGTCTCATCTGAGGTAGTTGAACAAGCCACCCGTGCGATCGAAGGGCTGGGTGAGGATCAGAAATATGTTGACCTTCTGCCCGCGCCGGCTTCTGTGCGCCGGCAGCAGCACGAAATTGCTCGCCAGGCGCATCTTGTCTCGGAATCTTTTGGAAAGGACCCCAATCGCTTCGTGCGAATATTTAGGGATTGACCATGTTTATTACATTAGAAGGTCCGGAAGGCAGCGGAAAGAGCACCCAAATCAAACGTTTAGCCAAACGCCTTGAAGCGATGGGGTATCCAGTTATCACGACCCGCGAACCAGGGGGCACACCCATCAGCGATCAGATCCGTCATGTTCTGGTGCGAATGGAAAACAAAGAGCTGCACCCTCGCACTGAGATCCTGCTCTTCCTGGCAGCACGCGCGCAGTTGGTTGAACAACTGATCAAGCCGGCTCTTCAGGATGGTAAAATCATACTTTGTGACCGCTATGGCGATTCAACTCTTGCTTACCAGGGTTATGGGCATGGGTTGGATCTTGAGAAGCTGCGCCAGATGCTCGATTTCGCGACAGATCATCTTAAGCCCGATCTGACAATTCTGTTGGACCTGGATGTGAAGACCGGTTTGATGCGTAAGAAAGCTGAAGATGAATGGAACCGGCTGGATGCTTATGAGGTTCTTTTCCACGAACGTGTTCGCCAGGGCTATCTTCAGTTAGCCCGGGAAGAGCCTGAACGCTGGCGCATCGTGGACGCCTCGCAAGGGATTGACGCTGTCCAGGAAGATCTTTTCCAGATCATCCTCGATGCGCTTAAGAATAATGAGTGAAAACCCAACCCGCTTAGCAGGTTGGGATGAAAGGATATCAGCATGAATAAGTATTCAAAAATCGTTTTATTTTTAATGGTGGCAGCATTAACACTGAGCGCCTGTAAAGTCGCAACTATCACACCTCCAGTGGAGGAACCAACCGCCATCGTGGAGGAGACTGAAGCAGTCTCAGATGTGCCTGCTGAACCAACAGAAGACCTTGGGCCGCAACCGACTGCTGATACCCGCCTGACTGGCGATGATGGCAACATGCTTTGCACCATGGCGCAACCTTTTTTCCCGGTCTTGACTGAAGAACAAAAACAGGAGTTATCAATATACCCTGAAGTTTCAGAGCAAGATTGGGTGAAAGGGGCTGAAAACCCGATTTTAACCATCGTGGAATACACAGAATTTCAATGTCCTTACTGCCAGTTATTTGCTTATGAGGCAGAAAAATTAATGGATGCTTATCCGGACGATGTACAGCTGGTTTATCGACCATTGCCATTGGACAGCCTGCATCCTAATGCCAGACAGGCGGCTTACGCAGTTGAGGCAGCAGGTGCACAGGGCAAATTTTGGGATCTTTACCTTTTACTGTTTAACAAGAAAGATGAATTCAGCGCAATTACATCTGAAGAATTCACTGATTGGCTGATAGTGGAAGCAGAAGGTCTTGGAATAGATAAAGATCAGTTTGCTGCAGATCTAGCCAGTGACACTCTTAGAGCCAAGGTGGATGAGGAAGTCGCTTACAACTTCAGTGTCGGACTCAATTCCACGCCTACGCTTCTGCTGAATGGCATCCCCTGGCCGTATGACTGGTCTTATGCCATGCTATCAAATGTCATAAAAGTTTTAAAGGCTGAGGAAAGCTTCATCGGTGAATGCCCGCCGTTTGTGATTGACGTGGATAAGACCTACACTGCCACTATCACAACCGAGAATGGTGACATGACCATTGAGCTCTATCCTGAAGCTGCTCCGCTGGCAGTCAACTCCTTTGTCTACCTGGCACAAAAAGGCTTCTATGATGGGGTTACTTTTCATCGCGTCATGCACGACTTTATGGCTCAAACTGGCGATCCAACAGGTACGGGCATGTCCGGCGCGGGGTATCAATATCGTGAAGAAATTGTGGGTAATCTGACATTTGATGAACCATACATGGTTGGTGTTGCCCGTACTCAGGAATCTGGCACTAGTGGCAGCCAATTCTTCATTACTTATATGCCTTACCCCTCGCTGAACGGTCTGTACACGATTTTCGGAAAACTCGTGGACGGTGTGGATATCTTCGAAAAAATCACTGAACGGGACCCCCAGCAAGCCCCCGATTTTGATGGAGATGAGATCATCAGCATTACCATCACCGAAAAATGAACCTGAGCCAACCAGCCAAGAAGAAATACTATGACAGGATTGATATCGCCCAACTGGCGGTGTCAATCCTTGTCGTTTTTCTGAGTCTTATTGGCATAGGATTGGCGGGGCTGGCCGCGTTCGGGCAAGTTGCCATGGATAATGGATCTACAGTTGCTCTTGAACCAGCGATGATCATTGGCCTGGAATTGACCGGGCTGGTTTTTTTGGTGATCGCGTTGGTTTCAACTGTGACAACCATCCGAAAGATTACCGGTCAGGCAATATTTCTGAAACGTGTGGAAGAAAAAGCAATATTCTGGACCATTGCCGGACTTTTCCTGGTATTTGGTTTGGCGGCATTGACGGGGTTAACCTCTCTGGAAAGAAAAGCCACCGCTTTGGCTTACCTGGCGCTGCCCGGGATTGGGCTGCCTGTTTTATTGCTTCTGCAGTTTGGTTCACGCAGCCAGAGGGCAATCAACCCGAAACGTGATTCGGGCATTCTGACCTTCTCGATAGGGATTTCAACGCCATTCATCGCCCTGGTTGAGATGATGGTGGCAATAATCCTGATGATAATGGCTGTTGCCGGCATGCTGAACAACCCCGAATTTGTGGAACTTTTTTACACTTTTCAAAACAATCCAGAGTTACTGCAAAACGACCCTGCCGGGTTGTTTTCTGAGTTTGCGACCATATTCAACTTGACAAATCTGATGGGTTGGTTGCTCCTGGTAGTTTCTGGGATCATGCCACTAATTGAAGAATTGTTCAAAACCCTGGCTGTATGGCTACTCAAAGTCCGCAACCCAGGACCAGCGGAGAGCTTCCGGGCTGGCTTGCTCAGTGGAGGCGCCTTCGCGCTGTTTGAAGGACTGTTTAGTGTGATCTCGCTCCCGCTAAGCGAGGTGGGATATGCTGAATGGGCTGGATTGATCCTGGGCAGGTTTGGCGGCAGCCTTCTGCATATCCTCACCGGCGGGATCGTTGGACTGGCAATTGGCATGTACTGGCAAAACCACAAGGTCCGTCCCTTATTGCTTTCATACCTGGCTGCCTGGCTGCTGCATGCTGCCTGGAACGCTTTGGCAATCTTTGGCGGTATCAACCCTCTTCTTCATGAAAGCCAGGCACAAGCTGTTTGGCCTTATATTGGGCTTGTGTTTTTGTTTATTGGAATGTTGTTTGCTTTCTCGCGTCTGGTTAATAAAGTGCGAACAGTGAATGAATTTTTACTTTACCCAACGGGAGTGGAAGCTTAGGTCATGGAACGCCAGCGTGTGATGAAACTCCTGAGCCGCCTGGTTTCCTGCTTGGTCGACCTAAAGGTGGTCGGTGGTGAGAACATACAGGATGGAATAGCATATGTGGTTGCCACCAGCCACATCAGCCGTCTGGATACGCCATTCCTGATGCTTTCCACGCACCGCCAGGATATTATTGCCATGGTAGCCAGAGAATATGAGAAAGCACCCTTTTTTGGCTGGTTTCTAAATAAACTTGGCGTGATCTGGATCTCGCGGGATGGATATGACCTTGGGGCTTTTCGTGATGCCTCTGTCCATTTAAAAAGAAATTGGATCGTTGGAATTGCCCCTGAAGGAACACGCTCCAAAACAAAGCAACTTTTACAAGGCAAACCCGGGGCGGCATTGCTGGCAATTCGCAACCAGGTGCCGGTGATCCCGACCGCGGTGCTTGGTTCCACCGAAGTTTTTCAAAGGATTTTGCGTCTGAAGAAGGCGCATGTGGAAGTGCGCTTTGGTGAACCCTTCCTGCTGCCTCAAGTGCATGATGAAAGAACCACCAAAGATCGGCTGCAGCAGGCGAGCGATGAGATCATGTGCCACATCGCTTTGCTTCTGCCAGAAGAACGCCGGGGATTTTATGCCAACCATCCACGCCTGTTGGAATTGCAGGCGGAATATAACGCACCCCAAAAGACCGAAATCTTCCCCGACGGAGAACAACTATGATCCCAATTCGTGATGAAATAAAAACGCATCGAATTCCTTTTGTTAATTACGCTCTGATATTGGTCAATGTCGCGGTTTTTTTGTGGGCTTACGTTTTTAATCCAAACCCTGATGCGGTCTATTACGAATTTGCTCTTTTCCCATCAGCGATCCGGGAAGGTTTCGACTTAGGGGATATGCGCAATATTGTTACCAGCATGTTTCTGCACGCTGGTTGGTTCCACCTTCTGGGTAACATGCTCTATCTTTGGATTTTTGGCGACAACATCGAAGATAGGTTGGGTCACATCAGGTATTTGCTCTTCTATCTGGCGGGTGGAATATCGGCGGCTTTTGCGCATTACTTCATCAACCCCACCTCGGCCATCCCAACGGTTGGCGCGAGCGGCGCTATTGCCGCGGTTTTGGGGGCTTACCTGGTGATCTATCCACAGAGTCGGGTCTATACTTTTATCCCGATCGGTTACTTTGCTCGCCTCAGGCTGGTCCCCGCGGTTGTCGTGTTGACCTTGTGGTTCATACTCCAGCTCTTTAGTGGGGTTGGCTCGCTGGGCATGGGTGACCAGGGCGGCACCGCTTATTGGGCACACATTGGCGGTTTTGTTTATGGTCTGTTGGTGGGATTCTTGTTCAAAAAGTGCGGAATCGCGCCAAAACCCGCGCCGCCTTCCTGGAATTGACCAAAACAAGCCAACTGGTTGGTAATGTTAATACAACTGGCTACTTGCACAAAACAAAAGCATTCATAGTATAATAATCCACCGGCGTTAAGGGAGCTTCAGGCTTTCGAAGCGCGTTTTGTATTAACCCAGCCCGATACTTGGGGTTGGGATTTTAGAAGATGTATCAAGGGATGTTGAAATTATGCCAAGCTCATACTTAACCCGCGAGGGATTTGAAAAATCAGAACAGGAACTTGAATTTCTGCGCACGACTAAACGCAAAGAAGTAGCCCAACGTTTGCAGGATGCGATGGAAGACGGTGAGCTGATCGAGAACGCGGAATACGAAGCTGCTAAGAACGAACAGGCTTTTACGGAAGGTCGCATCAAGGAGCTGGAGCTGCTGCTTGCAAACGCCCACATCATTGAAGATGGCGAAAACGAGCATGGTCTTGTCACTGTCGGCTCGCATGTGACGATTTGCGAAGAAGGCGGCGAGCCCGAAATGTATAAGATCGTTGGCCCTGTTGAGGCAAACCCCCGCGAGAGACGGATATCCAACGAATCTCCCATTGGTCGTGCTTTGATTAACCATCGAGTTGGTGATAAGGTTAAGATTGAAGCCCCAGGTGGTGCTTACACCGTGGAGATTCTAAAGAGCGAGTAGTCGCCTGAATTCTCAAAGCCCCACCCTTCAACACGGTGGGGCTTATTTTAATCTAAAGGACGAAACATGCTTACAGATAACTTTTCCGAACTTGAGAACCTCCGCCTGGCAAAAATGGAGCAGTTGCGCCAGGATGGGATTGAACCTTACCCAACCCGTTCTTACAAGAACAGCAACAATGCTGAAGCCATCAAGGCGTTCGAAGCACGTGAAGCTGCTGGCGAGCCGGAAGAGCTCAGGCTGACCCTCGCGGGTCGGCTGCGTGCCATCCGCAACATGGGCAAGCTTTCTTTTGCCCACATCGAAGATCGCAGCGGAAAGATCCAGCTCTTCATGCGCATCAACGAACTCGGGCAGGAAAAGCTGGACCAGTTTGTGAAATACTTTGACCTTGGCGATTTCATCGAAGCCACAGGCGCCATGGTGCGCACAAAACGCGGAGAAATCACCCTGCAGGTTGAGGACTTTAGAATGCTCTCCAAGGCGCTTTATCAACTGCCGGCCGCCAAGGATGAGGTGGTTGATGGCGAGGTGATCCGTCACGCGGCGCTGACCGACCCCGAAACCCGTTACCGCCAGCGTTATGTCGACCTGGCGGTCAACCCCGAAGTCCGCGACATCTTCCGCATGCGCACTGAGACCCTCAAAGCCCTGCGCGATTTTTTGGATGAACGCGGTTTCCAGGAAGTGGAAACGCCTATCCTCCAGCCAATTTATGGCGGAGCGGCAGCCAAACCCTTTACCACCTACCACAACCAGCTTCACCAACAGCTCTTCCTGCGCGTGAGTTTTGAGCTTTACCTGAAGCGGCTGCTCGTTGGCGGATTGGACCGTGTGTATGAAATCGGGCGGGACTTCCGCAATGAGGGCGTGTCCTTTAAGCATAACCCCGAGTTCACCCAGCTTGAGTTCTACATGGCCTATGCCGATTACAACATAATCATGGAAATGACCGAGCAGATGGTTTCGCAGGTCGCTCAGCGTGTGTTAGGTACAATGGTCATCCAATACGAAGGGCACGAAATCAACCTCACTCCCCCCTGGAACCGGATGCAGATTCGCCAGGGTCTGATCGACCATGCTGGCATTGACATCAACGAGCACCCCACGGCTGAGGGGTTGGAAGAGATCATGAAAGCCCGCCAGATCCCCTTCAAGCCGGGAACTCCGCGCGGCAAGCTGATCAACACCCTGATGGAAACCTATCTTGAGCCGGTCATGATCCAGCCGACCTTCCTCTACGACTACCCGCGCGACATCTCGCCCCTGGCGAAGGCAAAACCTGAAGATCCCAACACGGTGGAACGATTCGAAGGGTACATCGGTGGGGTGGAGCTTTGTAATGCTTTTACTGAGCTCAATGACCCGCTTGACCAGGAAAAACGCTTCCTTGAACTCGGACGCGCCTATACCGAAGACGACGAAGAGCGCAACCCGATGGACGAGGACTTCTTGCGCGCTCTGGCTTATGGCATGCCCCCTGCTGGCGGATTTGGGCTGGGTGTGGATCGGTTTGTGATGATGCTTACTGGTCAACACACCCTGCGCGAAGTCATCCTCTTCCCTCACTTACGCAATGAAGACAGTACCTCCACTGAATCGTAAGTACTTGAAAAGTACCGCCCGTCAAAAATGAGTGCCCAAGGCACTCTTTTTTGCATATAATCCCTCGTTTGTAAGAGAATTTCCGAAAAATCAGAAATTTATCTTTATATATACGCTTTTTATGAATTGTAATTGCGATAAAATCTAAGTGAAGTGTTGTCTCGTTGGCTTGAGTCTTGCACAGAAAGCAATTATGGAAGAGACCGAACTGATAACGCGTGCTGTTGATGGGGATCTTGACGCCTTTAATCAGCTCGTGCTCCAGCATCAGCAAATGGCTTATAACGTCGCCTATAGAATCATGGCAGACGAAAACGCGGCTGCGGATGCTACCCAGGAAGCCGTTATCTCCATGTATCGCAAGCTGGATACCTATCGCGGCGGATCCTTCAAAAGTTGGTTCTTACGCATTGTTACCAACGCCTGTTACGACGAATTGCGTCGTCAGCGCCGCAGACCCACCATCCCGATCGAACCGGAAACAAACGAAGGCGAACTAATCGAATCGCCTGAATGGCTGGAGGATAAATCCGCTGGTCCTGAAGAAGTGTTGGGTGCTTCTGAGATTGAGAACGCCATTCAACACTGCCTGACCGGGCTCGAACAAAAATTCCGGGTCGTGATCACCCTCGTGGATGTCTCGGGTGAAGATTACGAGACGGTAGCTCGAATAATCGGAACACCGATCGGCACGGTTAAGAGCCGGCTTGCTCGTGCGCGTATGAAAATGCAACAATGCCTGCAGGGTTTCAGGGAACTTTTACCAGACCAATTTCGTCATATTACCGAGGAAAATGATGAACTGGCACGCTGAGATCTCTGAAAAGGACATGACGCTGCTCTGCGATTACCTCGATGACGCGCTGTCTATCAAAGACCGCGCGAAATTTGAGAAGCGCCTGCAGCAATCCCCCGAGCTAAAACTGGCTCTGGAGGACATGACTGCGTTAAAGCGCAGCATGCGCAGCCTGCCATGCAAACCCGTGCCGCATCAATTCACCCTCACCCGTAGTGAAGCAGAAAAAGCCCGGCGTGGTCGTTTTTTGCTGCCAACATTCGGTTGGGCGAGTGTGGTTTCCATGATGCTGTTGGCAGTCATATTTGGCAGTGAGTTCATTTTTTCAAGTTTTTCTGCTCCTCAAATTGTAACTGAACCAGTTGCTATGACCCTGCAGAACGATGCCGCTCCTGAGAGCGCACTGAGACAAACTGAAGATGAAGCTGGTCAGCCAGTTTACCTTCTCAATTGGGTGTCGGTGGGCGGAAAGGGCGGAGGAGGCGGCGGCGTTGCTTACGGAATAGGCGGCGGAATGGCGGGAACATATGCTGAAGATATCGCGATGTCCGAACCAGTGCCGTCAGAAGATATTGCGATGACCGAACCAATACCATCGGAAGAAAACGTGATGATCGAGCCGATGGAGTCAGAAGAAATCGTAGAGTCGACCGAAGTTGCGAGCACGCTTGCTGGCGAAAAAATTACTGTTGAACCTTTGATCTTTGGCCTTCGTGAGGACCAATTGGGGCAGGTAATTGATGTTCAGCCAGATGAGAACGAGGTTTTAACAGTAGTTACTGCTCAGGATATTGTTGAGCCGGAAAAAGAGCCGCTGATAGCAACAAATATAAAATGGATCCTGGCTGGTCTTGCCGCCGCGTTTAGCCTGGTTTGGTTGCTGCTGAAGTTCAGGCGATAAACTCAACCTTATTATTTAATTAAAGAGTCCGGGACTGCATCCCGGACTTTTAGTACCTTAAAATTGGAGTGATTACTTGCGTTTAGTCGCGTAGGATTTTCGTAACAGTTTAGTGAGAGCAAGACCTAAGCCTATCGTAAACGATCCTGCAAGAATAAAGCCCGGACCAACAAAATTATCTTCCGCGCCAGTGTTTGGTACCGAGAAGGTTGCCGTCGCGATTGGGGTTGTGGGTGTTACAGTCGGCGTTTGGCTTGGCTCTGGTGTAGATGTTGGCGTTTCCGTCGGCGTCACTACGGTAGCAGTTGGGGTAAACGTCGGCGTATTGGTTGGTGTGTTGGTAGGTGTCCCCATGGTAGCGGTTGGAGTGAAAGTTGGCGTGCTGGTAGGCGTCCCTATGGTGGCAGTTGGGGTGAAAGTCGGTGTATTGGTAGGAGTATTTGTTGGAGTGTAGGTGGGAGTAAATGTAGGCGTATTGGTGGGTTGTTGCTGGCAGCCGTATTCGCCAGCGTAGTCGCCGGGATTGTGGAGCGTTACCAAAGTGCTGTTGACCCAAACCGAGGCGCTGGTGATGTCGTAGTAACCAGGTGCCACATTATCGGTAAAGTGAACAACATTTCCGGTTCGAGCCCCAGGCGGGATGGTACCGTAGGTGTAAGTAAGGTCTGAGATGACATCCCCATCGACAGTATTCAATAAAACAAAGTGGATTTCAACGTAAGTTCCGAGACATTTGATGTGCGATAAGTTGAGTTGGTAGTCGTCACTCGCCAGAACAGTTTGCTTCACCTGGCTGAGAGTGAAAAGCAAAACAATGGCAATTAAAATTGTAGATAGTGTCCTCATAGCAAAACCTTTCTATTGAGTTTGAAAAAGCTTAAGAGGATGAAATATTAATACATATTACATATTAATATCCAAAGACTGTACAAGGTGTGTAGATGGTTCGATGGGAAATTCTCGTCAGGCTGTGATGAGGACCATACGACTAGCGCTGAGGAAGTTGAACTTTTCCCCGGATGTTTTCTGGATAGTCTGGCTATTGGCTGTTAAATAGCGAGAATTATTGTGTTATAAAGGACCCCAGCGGGGTTATCTTCCCGATGACAACGAAGCGTTGCCCTTGCCAATCATTCGTGCATGTGTAGAGTGTAACCATGCGATCTTCGGGTGTGAGCACAATTTCAGTGTCGATCACGGAATTCTCTTCGATCGTTTGAATCAAGTTGCGAAACTCAGTATCAGAGTCGAAATCTACAACCAGGTAAGTGACATCTGTTTCGCTGACAACGATCCCCGCGGCAATATCCACCCGGTAGACTTGCTCGGGTGTGTACAGGTAATAAAATGGATGCTTCTCATAGAACTGCTGGTTCTTGTACCACACCAGGTTGCTGAACATGAGCCCATTGTCAAAATTGTGCCCATAAATAATCGTATTAGGATCGCTGAAGTCGGTTTGATTCCTAAAATCGAAAAAGATCGATCCCATGGCTTTGTATGATAAATCGAGGTCGCGGGTCAAATAGTATTCGTTATCCGGTGACTTCAGGATCGGATGATCCACGCGGATCGCCTCATTGTGGATCCACGCCCGAACATCCCCATTCAGATTTTGCCAGGCAGTGAAGTCAACTTCAACCAAGGAAAGCGCTTGCTGAAGCTCCTCAGCGTGAGGATTGGGTGTAGGGGTCGGCGCTATGGTGGCAGTAGGCGGCAGCAGTGTTGGCGTTTCGAGCGTTGGCGCGCTGGTTGGCGTGGGGCTTGGGGTGGGGCTTGGCTGGGCAGTGGCTGTTTGGTAGTAATTTGCCATGAATGTAGCCACGCTCTGAGCCTGCTGGGTTTCCTCACGCAGGGCCTGGCTTCTTGCCGCGATGTATTTAAATCCAAAGCTGACCGTCAAGGCGGCAGAGAGCAGAAAAAGAACGCTCAACATCACCAGTAAAAGCCTGCGCTTAAGTTCCATTTGGAATAAATAGTATTCTTTTGACACCTGCAATATCAAGTCGACAACGAAACGAGCTTGTACAAAAAAAGAGCAGACATTTTCGTCTGCTCTTTTGTCTTGACTTTATTGTTGAAGGTTATGCTATTCGGTCAGGAGGCTAACAGCTTCTTTGAGGGCGTCGGCTCTGTCGGTTCGTTCCCAGGTCAGGTCGAGGTCGTCGCGACCGAAGTGACCATAGGCAGCCAACTGGCGGTAGATCGGGCGCAGCAGATCCAGGTCATGGATGATGGCGCGCGGGCGCAGATCAAAAACCTTGGCGATTGCCTGGGCGATTTTCTCATCGTCCACGGCACCTGTGCCAAAAGTTTCCACGTTGATGCTCAGCGGGTGTGAGACGCCGATGGCATACGAAACTTGCACTTCACAGCGCGAGGCCAAGCCAGCTGCAACCACGTTCTTTGCAACCCAGCGGGCAGCATAAGCCGCGGAGCGATCCACCTTTGTCGGATCTTTGCCGCTAAAAGCCCCGCCGCCATGCCGTCCCATGCCGCCGTAGGTGTCCACGATGATCTTGCGTCCGGTCAGACCGGCATCGCCCATCGGACCGCCGATAACGAAACGACCGGTTGGGTTGACATAGATCTTGGTATCCTCATCCACCAGTTCCGCGGGGATGACAGCCTTGATCACATGTTCCAGTATGTCTGTCTCGATGCGGTCGTGGCTGACTTCTTCGTGATCCAGCTGGTCGGCGTGCTGGCTGCTGATGACGATCGTGTGGATGCGAACGGGCTTGCCGTAGTGGTATTCCACGGTTACCTGGCTCTTGCCATCAGGGTACATCCAGGGCAGAGTTCCATCTTTACGAACCTCCGCCATGCGGCGGGTCAGTTTGTGGGCATAGTAGATGGGCATTGGCATCAGGGTTTCGGTTTCATTACAGGCAAATCCAAACATCATGCCCTGGTCACCAGCGCCGCCGGCCTCGATAAAAGCCTCATTGTATTCAACTGCTTCCTTCACACCGTTCTGGTCCACGCCACGGGAGATGTCCGGACTCTGGTTGGCTAAAGCGACCAATACACCGCAAGTGGAGCCATCAAAGCCCTTCTTGCCGCGGTCGTAACCGATACCGTTGACCACTTCGCGCACGAGGGCGTCGATGTCGACATAGGTCTTGGTGGTCACTTCGCCGTAGGTCAGCACGAAGCCAGTCTTGATGGCTGTTTCGCAAGCAACCCGGCTGGATTTGTCTTTCGAGATCATGGCGTCCAGGATCGCGTCGCTGATCTGGTCGCACATTTTATCCGGATGACCTTCCGTGACCGATTCGGATGTGAACAGGTACTTGGGTGATTTCATAAAAGTTGTCGTCATTGTTTTAACCTCCTCAGGTTACGTAAATAAAATGCCCCTGCAAGTGAGGGGCATTCCGCGTGGTATGCTGTAGCCTCTCATCTTCCAGATTGTCTGCCGGAGTTGGCACCATACACTAGGTTGGTTGCCGAGGTTTCGTAGGGCCGGTCCCTCCACCTCTCTGGATAAGAGCGCCGCAAGGGCTATGTAATTGCGTATTTTATACCACAAGCTATTCAGGCAGGCAAGGTCAAGAGTTTTGACAAGGCAATTGCACTTATGAGAACACTTTCTTCAGTAGGGCGAGGTTGAGGGCATCGTGTACCTTTTGGTTGTTAGTTGAGTTGTGCCCTCAACCCGCCGATGATAATGGTCTGAGGTTGTTGATGGGTTGATGGCGGATTGGAAGCATATCATTTTTTTAGTGTCATGACTTGCGCAATGCTTCCAATCTCGCCCTACGGACACTTCGTCTCGCCCTTTGATAGCCATCATTTGCGTTCTTTCGTAGGGCGAGGTTGAGGGCATCGTGTACCTTTTGGTTGTTAGTTGAGTTGTGCCCTCAACCCGCCGATGATAATGGTCTGAGGTTGTTGATGGGTTGATGGCGGATGGGAAGCACGATAATGTCACGATCGATAAAGCAGCAGTATATTGTTGGTGGGTTGGCTATTTCGAAGTTATCACAGGACGAAACTCTCTGACGCCATACTCTTCGAGCACGATGACCCACCCTACTAAGATTCTGACAGAAGAAGGGAGACCTAAGTTCTATGCTTTTCCCAACTTTGGATAAAATAGGTTATGCTTAAGCTTTGTAAAAACACTGGAGGAGGCAGGCATGATTGATGAACTGATAAGAGAATCCAAGCAGCGCATGCAAGGCGCATTGGATGTGTTGGAAGATGATCTGATAGCGATCCGAACCGGACGGGCATCACCCGCGCTGATCGAAAGGCTGCAGGTTGAGTATTATGGCTCCAACCTCTCACTGATTCAGCTTGCTACCATCAGCGTGCCTGAATCACGCCAGTTGCTTATTCGCCCCTTTGACGCCTCTTCGTTTAAAGCTATCGAGCGTGCCATCCAGGCTTCGGATCTGGGTCTTACCCCCAATAGCGATGGCAAGGTGATCCGCCTGAACCTTCCGCCCCTCACAGAAGAGCGCCGGCGCGACCTGGTGAAAATGGTCAATTCACGCCTCGAGGATTGCCGGGTCGCCATCCGCAACATCCGGCGCGACAGCCTGAAAGACATGCGTGAGTTTGAAAAGGAGAAATTGATTTCCGAAGACGAACTCAAAAAGGGCGAAGAAGATTTGCAGGATCTGACCAACGAAATGGTGGCTGAGGTGGACGTGATCGGCGACCGCAAAGAAAAAGAGATCATGGAATTCTAAGTATGTCCGAAAAAACCAGTCGTGTGCCGGTTCATGTCGGCATCATCATGGATGGGAACGGTCGCTGGGCAAAGCAGCGGGGTTTGCCACGGCTGGCCGGGCATCGGGCGGGCACTAAGAACCTGCGCCGCGTCATCCGCGCGGCTGCCAACGCTGGCATCAGGCACCTGACCTTCTATGCTTTCTCGACTGAAAACTGGAGCCGCCCCGAAGAAGAGGTTGGCGGTTTGATGGGTCTTTTGGGAGAATTTATCGAGACCGAAACCCCCGAACTGCACAAGGAAGGCGCGCGACTGCTTCACATCGGTCATCTCGAGCATCTCGAACCGCAACTACGTCAGAAAATTGAAAATGCGATTGAGCTGACGAAAAATAACAACCGGATTGATGTTATCCTGGCGTTCAGTTATGGCGGACGCGATGAGATCCTGACCGCGGTCAGGAAGATCGTCGCTTCGGGAATCCCCGCTGAAGATATAACCCAGCAAACCTTGTCTGATAACATGTTTACGGTTGGCATTCCGGACCCCGACCTGATCATCCGAACTTCCGGCGAACTGCGCACCAGCAATTTTCTCACCTGGCAGAGCGTTTACAGCGAGTGGGCTTTTCCGGAAGTGCTCTGGCCGGACTTTGACGAAGCCACGCTCAATCGAATCCTTGAAGATTTCGCCAAACGCGATCGCCGCTTCGGCGGACTGAGCAAAAAGTAATGCTGCGCCAGCGGGCACTCTCAGCTTTAATTTTTGTGCCACTGTTTTTGGGTCTGGCTTGGCTTGGGGGAATTACCTTTGACCTGTTTCTGTTGCTTATCCTGGCATTTGCGGGTTTTGAGTATTCCCGCATGCTTCAAAACTCAGGCTACAAGGTAACTTACCTCCTGGTGATCATCGCGATCAGCGTGTTGGTTTTACTGCGTATGGTGTCCGCCGTTTGGGTGGAGCCGCTGGCATGGACAGTAATTTTGGTATTGTTGGGCTTTTACAGCCTTTGGCAGTATGAACATGGGGATGAGAAAGCCTTCATCAGCCTCGGCTTGCAGGTTTTTGGCGTGTTTTTCATTGGCGTGTTGGGGGCTTACGGCATCTCGCTTAACCAAAGCCAGCCGCATGGCAACCTGTGGCTGTTGGTGACGATCGCGCTGGTGTGGCTGGTGGATGCCGGCTCGTATTTGATTGGCAGTCGGTTTGGAAAGCGCAATGTTGCGCCCAGGCTTAGCCCTAAAAAAACGCTCGAAGGTCTGATTGGCGGCACGCTGGTGGGACTGCTTTCGGGGGTGTTAATTGGCTGGATCCTGCGCAAGCCCTTGCCGGCATTGGGAATGCTGAATGGTGCGGGTTTGGGGTTGATATTGGGTCCTGTGGCTTTTTTTGGGGACACGCTCATGAGCCTGATCAAGCGCACGCTGGCAGTGAAGGATACCGGAAGCCTGATTCCTGGTCATGGCGGCGTGCTTGACCGCTTGGATTCCATGCTCTGGGCGATGGCAGTGGGGTATTATTTTTTCATGTTTTTTGGTTTGTAAGATCACCGTAGGAAACTGGCCTGCCTTTTTCACAACTTCTTAGTTGGCGCATCCCGCGAGGGGAGGCTTCGCACGGGCGTCAACCCTGCCCGGAGTAACAAACATTCCAATGCGCGGTCAGAACTCGGACAAGCACAGGGGTCTGTTCCTACAAATGAAATCTTATTGGCTATCTCACAATAAGCGGCAAATATATCTTAAAGATTACTTGCTCAAAGTTCGCGGTGATACTGGTATCGTCCAGAATACTGATAGTGAGTGGATTAGTCGTGCCTGCAGTATCCCCGCTCCAGCCTGAAAAGCTCCAACCAGGATCGGCTGAGGCAGTCAGGCTGACAATTTCTCCAAATTGAAATTCGGTTTTGTCTGGATCTAATGCAACCAAACCGCTGCCTTCTGTATCTACTGTCAGTGTGAACACTTCTGGATAGGAGTTATATTCATAAGCACCTATATCGCAGATCTCTGATGTATTTTCGTCCCCGTCAATCGGGCGATGAAATCCGCGCTGGTCCATGGCAGGGCAGAGGGTTGGGCTGCCAGCGTCGATAGCTGAGCTCATATCGCCAAGGGCATGGGTTTGAGTAAAGCCGCCATTATCTGCCAGGCCTTCTAAAAGCGGGTCAGTGTTGATGTTGCCCTCGCCTTCCCACACGGTCTCGCCCTGAATAATGCTGTAAGTAATTACAGGGTAGGAATGAACGATAAAACTTAATTGGTCGGGCGTGTTTCCCCAAAAGATCGAATTGGTCACTGTGGGGCTGCTTCTTTCGCTTTTCATTGCACCACCGCCAGAAGTAGAGGAAGCGGCGTTACCATAAAAGGTGACATTGGTCATTATGCCGCTGAAGTAATAGTTGCTCATCCCACCACCCCCCACAGTAGCGGTATTGTCAGAAAAGGTAACATTGATCAAAGTGGGGCTGCTTTCACTGTTACCCATCCCGCCGCCATTATAGGCCGTGTTATTAGAAAAGGTTGTATGTGTTATTGTGGGATTACTATGCTCGTTAACCATCCCGCCTCCAGCGTCACCCGCGCTATTACCGGAAAAGAGCACGTTGGTCAGGTTTGAATTGCTGTTTGATGAATTGTGAATTCCACCGCCCCACGTAGTGGCAGTATTTTCAGAAAAGACCACGTTATTCAGCGTGGGGCTGCTGTGGTCGAAGTTGAGCATTCCACCTCCGTTGCCGCTGACAGTGTTACCTGAAAAGGTGACATTGGTCAGGGCAGGGCTGCAGCTTGTGTAATTGTACATCCCACCACCACCGTTACCCGCTGAGTTACTTGAAAAAGTCACATTCGTCAGGGCAGGATTGCTGCTATACAGGTTGTACATCCCGCCGCCACGGTTAACGACAGTGTTGTTAGAAAAGTCGACGTTAGTCAGAGTGGGGCTGCCGTTGTTGTTATATATTCCGCCACCATAAGCCGCCAGGTTGCCAGAAATGATAACATTCTTCAGCGTTGGACTGCTGTTCAGAAGGTACATCCCGCCGCCAACTGGTTCAGCAGGAAACCCACCATTGGCATTAGCAGCAGTGATGGTGAACCCATCCAAGATAGCAGTTGTGTCAACCCCGCTGCCGGTGACCACGTGGAAGCTGTTGTCTGTGTTTACAGCCTCAGTACCGATATCACCGCTGAGGGTGGTGAGGTTGGCTTCCCAGTCGCGTTGCGCCCAAGTCGGTTCGCCAGTATCGGGGAAGCCGCCATAGATCGCCACCCCTGATTCTAATAAGAAAGTCACAGTGCGATCGGTGTCAGTGGTGGGTTTGTAAGTGCCCGCTGCGACCCACACCTGGTCCCCTGCTTCGGCCAGAGCCAAGGCAGCCTGCAGGTCACAGGCGGTATCCCAGCTGTAGCAGTCACCCGCCTCCCCTTGCTTGACAAAAAGGGTTGTGCTTTGAGTCTGAGCAACAGTTGGGCTGGCATTGGCACTGCTCATGCCCAGATTGAGGAAAAGCAGAACTGCGATTGTTAGGACGGTCAGCACGGAATTCCTTGTGTTCATAGAAGCCTCTCCTGTTTTTAGACCCACTCACGCCACAAAACCAAACTCAAATCGAAACATAAATCAAGCTGGTTGCTTGTTCAATTTGCCACCCTGTCTGAAAAAGCAACATATTAATTCATGTTGGGATTTATTTTAGTCGAATTCATGTCATTTTAATTAAAACTCGTATTAAGAGCGTGAAATTGGTCATTTGTGCCCCCTGTGGGTATTCGAACCGACGGAATTAACAAGAAATTGAAAGACGGATTCGTTGAGTGGGCACGAAATCCTACAGAGGGCGGCACGGCATGCCGTGCCCCTACCGAATAACGCGAAATTTGATAAAAAAAGCGGGAAGTCGGACTTCACAGGCCATTGAATAGTAGAGGCGACGCATCCCGCAAGGGGAGGCTTCGCACTGCTGTTTAGACAAGTATGATTGTTTACACATTATCCAGGGTGATTGTTTACAGTCTTAGGGCAGACACGGGGGTCTGCCCCTACGATATCTACCTCTCCCTCAAACCCTGAAATGTAGGGGTCACCCCCCGTGGTGACCCGTCACCATGGCAAAAACGGCGTTACCTCTAAGATCTAAGATGATCTGTTTGATAGATAAAAGTGTAAATAATCACCCCGCACAAACTGTAAACCATCATTGTCTTGACAGGGGGTCTGCCCCTACGATAGCTACCTCTCCCTCAAACCCCGAAATGTAGGGGTCACCCCCCGTGGTGACCCGTCACCATGGCAAAAACGGGGTTACCTCTAAGATCTAAGATGATCTGTTTGATAGATAAAAGTGTAAATAATCACCCTGCACAAACTGTAAAACATCATTGTCTTGACAACTGCGTCGACCCTACCAAAGGATCTTAAATAAAAAAAAGCAGGCGATCGGACACCTGTACCCCCTGTGGGTATTCGAACCGATGAAATAAACAAAAAACCCCTCAAGAGAGGGGATTTTTAAGCGGGCGATCGGATTCGAACCGACGAATGTTAGCTTGGAAGGCTAATGCCTTACCACTTGGCGACGCCCGCGTAGCCTCTATTTTAGCCGAAATAGTAACGGTGTCAATATTCTTAAAAAATGAACCGCTAGAACAATGGAGTGCTACAAACCCTTGGGTGCAGTCAAACCACTCGAAAACCGACTACTTGATCACGATATCTGAAATTGCCAGCGCACCACCTGAACCGCTATCTGGTGCCCATACCGCGAGAGCAATGGTGATAAAGGCTACCTTGTTAGGATCAATTGCGAGCAAGTTTTCGCTGATCTCTTTGTATACTTCCAAGCTGAAATCTTTATACACTTTGTCAGAATCCACCTGCATATTATGGACACGGTTAGTATCCGAGAATTGTTCAGGTGCGCCAAGCATTCCTGTCCCTGCAAATACGCTTTCGCTCGCGTTCAGAATTCGGGTGAAGCCCAAGGTTTCATGATTAGAATCTTCGTAAACCAGGACGATCATTCCACAGCCAGACCCATTCAATGCCCACATCACTCCATAACTGGATGACATTTCAAAGGTTGCTGTGAATGTCACATAGGGTGAAGGGAGCGGCAGGGTCTGGCTGAGGATCAAGTTGCCTTTGCCAGCCTGCTCCATTTGAAGTTCGCGATCAAAACGGCTGTTTTCTGAATTGACGATACTGATCTTACTACTACCACCCTCGTCAACTAAATCCCGAACCCACGACTCGTAATCGTCGAGAAAGTAACCGTTCTGGACAAGGTTGTCTGGGTCGGGGGATGCAATTGTAGGTTCAAAGGGAATGTTAATCACCTCTGGCTCTGATGTGGCACTAGGTTCTACGGAAATCTCTGTAGGATTGGACAGATTCGTGGGCGGATCATCGTTTGAATATTGCTGTATAGGTGGAAATTTCTTCAATCCGACGCATCCAGAGAGCATAATTAAAAGAGTAAGAATAAGCATGACATTTCGAGTTTTGTTAATCATTTTTCCTCCTGTTATGTACAAAAAGCCTTTGCTATTTGTTCAATAATTCATTCAAAATCTCACGCGTGCGCTTCGGGTCGGCCTTGCCGCCAGTGGCACGCATCACCTGCCCCACGAACCAGCCCAGCAGGCTTTCCTTGCCGGCTCTGAAGCTCTCCACTTCCGCTGGTGAGGCAGCCAGAACCGCCTGGATCTGCGCCCTCAGGGCGTCGCTGTCGGCGATCACCGCCAATCCTTCGGCTTCCACGATCTCCGCCGGCGCGCGACCGCTATCCTCCACCTTGCGCAGCAAACTCTTGCCGGTGGCGGCGTTGATCTTGCCCTCTTCCACCATGCGGATGATCTGCGCCAGGAGTGCAGGCGTGAGCACCAGCTCAGAAGCGGACTTACCGAGGTCGTTCATCAGGCGTGAAAGGTCGTTCATCATCCAGTTAGAGACGGTCTTCGCCTCGCCGCCAAAGCTGGCAACCGCGGCTTCAAAATAGTCCGAGAGTCCCCGTTCCGAGGTCAGGATCTCGGCGTCATACACCGAAAGTCCGTAATCTGCTTCAAAGCGTGCTTTTCTTGCCAGCGGGAGTTCAGGCAGCTCAGCCTTGATGCTTGCGATCTGCTCTTCTGTCAAAACGACCGGCAGCAAATCCGGCTCGCGGAAGTAGCGATAGTCTGCCTCGGTCTCCTTGGAGCGCATCATGCTCAGCTTGCCTGTATCTGCATCCCAATCGAGGGTGTAACTGACGACCTTTCCGCCGGACTCAACGAGTTCGATCTGGCGTTTGGTTTCCTCGATGATGGCCTGGCGGACGGCATCAATGGAGTTGACATTTTTAATCTCGGTCTTGGTGTTCAACACCTGGCTGCCGCGTTCGCGGATGGAAACGTTGGCGTCACAGCGCAGGTGACCGCGTTCCATGTCAGCTTCCGAAACGCCGATCCAGCGCAAAAGCTGGCGCAACTGGGTCAGGTATTGGGCTGCCTCTTCGCCGGAACGCAGATCGGGCTCGGTGACCATCTCCACCAGCGGCACGCCGCAGCGGTTGAAGTCCACCAGGCGCAAACCGTGGTCGAGCTTGGTTTTGCCGGCATCTTCTTCGAGGTGCAGCTTGTGAATGCGCACGCGGCGGGTGACGCCATCGGGCATGTGCAGGTCAAAGTAGCCGCCCTTGCCGATGGGCTCGTCGAACTGGGTGATCTGGTAGCCCTTGGGCAGGTCGGGATAGAAGTAGTTCTTGCGATCAAAGTGCGAAACCGGGTTGACCTCGGCGTGCATCGCGGCTGCCAGCAGCGCGCCTTTGCGGACGGCTTCGCGGTTCAAAACGGGCAAAACGCCGGGCATGCCAGAGCAGACCGGGCAAATGTTGGTATTGGGTTCGGCTTCCCAGGAGTCAGCCTTGCAGGAGCAGAAAATTTTGGTTTGGGTGTTGAGCTGGATGTGGGTTTCGAGCCCGATAACGACTTCGTAATCTTTCATTTTGTCACCTCCTGGCGCAGGACTGCCGGGCGCACTGCGCGCCAGGCTTCGCCCTGGGTTGCCTGCTCAAAGGCATAGCCCGCCCGCAGGATCAGGTCTTCGCGGAAGTCCGGACCGATGAACTGGATCCCGATGGGCAGATTGTCGGCATCCAAGCCGCCTGGGATGCTGACAGCCGGCAGACCGGCGTGGTTGGCGGAAACGGTCATCTGATCTGAATACTGCATGCGCACCGTATTGCCAAAGACGTCGTTGCGCTTGAAAGAAGTGGTGGCGGTGGTGGGGGTGAGGACCACATCCAGGCGGTGCTCGCCGTGGGGGTCGAAGGCGCGCTCAAAATCGCGCCGGATCATGGCGCGCACTTTGAGAGCCCGCTGGTAATAGTTGGCGGCATAGCCTTCCGAGGACAGATACATGCCCATCAGGATGCGCAGCTTGACCTCAGAGCCAAAACCCTCAGCGCGGGTGCGGCGGATGAGGTCCTGCAAGTCTTCCACATCAACAGGGGTACGGTAGCCATATTTGACGCCGTCGAAGCGGTGCAGGTTGGAGGCAGCCTCCACTCGCGAAATCACAAAATAGGTCGGGATACTGTATTTGGCGTTAGGCAAGGGAACGTTTTCGACGATCTCAGCGCCAAGATCCGACAGAACTGAGGCAGCATGCTGCACAGCGTCGCTGATCTCTTTTTGGATGGATTCCATGGCGAGCTCGCCAGTTTCGAAATCCGGGTAGAAAAGGTGGGCATAATCAGGCGAAAGCCCAACACGCAAGCCTTTGACACCTTCCTTTAGGGCGTTCAGGTAGTTGGAAGTTTGCAGAACCGAGGAGGTGCTGTCTTTTGGATCGTTCCCGGCAATAACTTGCAACATCAAGGCGGCGTCGCTCACATTACGGGCAATCGGACCCGGGCAGTCCAGCGAGGACGAGAAAGCCATCAGCCCATAGCGCGAGACGCGCCCATAGGTCGGTTTGAATCCAACTACACCGCAGAAGGCGGCTGGCTGGCGGATGGAACCGCCGGTGTCCGTGCCAAGCGAAAGCGCCACCTCTTCGGCAGCGACGCTGGCAGTGGAGCCGCCCGACGAGCCGCCAGGCACGCGGGATGGGTCCCAGGGGTTATTTGGCGCGGGCTTGAAGGCGCTGGATTCGCTGGAAGAACCAAAAGTGAATTCATCCAAATTGGCTTTGCCGAGGATCAGTGCGCCAGCGTCTATCAGCCTCTGAACCGGTGTGGCGGTGTAGGGCGGTTTGAAGTTCCACAAGATGCGCGAGGCAGCCGTGGTTTCAATGCCTTGCAGGGTAAAGATGTCTTTGATCGAAACGGGCACGCCTGCCAGTGCGCCGGGGTCTTCACCCGCGGCGATCTTACGGTCGACTTCGTCTGCTTGGCTGCGGGCAAGATCTTCGGTCAGGCGGATAAAGGCATGCACTTTTTGCTCTTCAGCAGGGTCAAGTGGTTTTTGGTCAAGGCTGCCTGGCACGCCATCCACGGCACGGATCTGCGCGAGAGAAGCTTCGAGCATTTCGCGGGCGCTGAACTCGCCGGCACGTACCCGCGAGGAAACTTCGGAAGCAGAAAGCTGGTTCAGGCTCATTTCGCACCTTTCACGTCCGGGACGGCGAACATGCCGTCTTCAGTTTCCGGCGCGCCAGCCAAAATCTCGCTGGGTGTGGGGAAGGGCTGCCAAACGTCTGTTCGCGGACCTGCCCCCTGGCACTCGATACCGTGCAGGGTTGGCTGGATGTCATCTTCGAGCGGCACCTGCAGCAGGGCGTTGACAGAACTGAGTTGGTGGTTCATTTCGGTCAGAAGGTACGCGCCTTCCGCGGAGATGAGTTCAAGCGCTGCCAAACCGACCAGCTTGTGAAAAAGTTCAGGACTGATTTTGCTAATGCTCATGGGCTTTCCTTTTGATTTGCTGAGGCGAATTATACCGTAGGCAAGCGATGCTATAATCGGTGATGTTGGTAACAATTTTCGGATGATCGTTTATTTCACGCCTTGCCTTTGGCGCGATTAGCGGACAAGGGCAGATAAAGGAGCTTATGATGAGCGAAGAGACCAAAATCCAATGCCCCGCGTGCACCGCGGAGTTGACCCCTGATACGGTGGAATGCCCCTGGTGCGGGCACATGATGACCCCCAAGGTGGAAGAAAAACCTTCCGAGGAGGCTCCCGACCGGATAAAAGACTGGTTTGAGCCAGAGCCAACTCCAATGCCTGAAGAGCCCGCTGAACCACCCGTGCCGGAAGAACCCACTCAACCAACTATGCCATCTGAGCCTCCCCAACCGGCTGTGCCTGCAGTAGCTGTTTTTCCCGTAGCAGAGCCCGGGCTCACCGAGATCGCGCCTGTTCCGGGCAGGGCACCAGCCAGCAACCTGAAGGTGATGGGAATAATCCTGACAATTTTCTCTTTCTTAGCACTGTTATTCTTTGCTTTTCAAGTTGTCCAGGGAAAATTATCAACTTTTTTGGTGCTCGTGGTCCCGATTTTTGGGATGATGATTGGATTGATATCCATAATAGTTGGGCAAAAGCGTTAATCCTTTAGGAAAGCCGGTCGCAAAGCAGACACAATGAATGATGAGCATCAGTTACCCGAGCGTCTGAGCCGCGAGACTCTCTTTGAGAGCGAGTATTTGCGGCTGCATCTCGACCGGGTTCGTCAGCCGAATGGGTGCATTATCGAACGTTTTCACTACATAGAATTTCCACGTCCGGCGGTGGGGGTTGTGGTGGAGAACGATCGGGGGCAGGTGGTGCTTTGCCGCGTACCGCGTTACACCAGCATGACATGTAACTGGTCGGTGCCGGCTGGGGGCGTGGAAGAGGGCGAGGATGCTTTGGAGTCTGCCCGGCGCGAGGTGTGGGAAGAAACAGGGTATGAGTCCTTTGATCACCGGCTGGTGTACACCTACTATCCCCAGCAGGGAAGCAGCAATAAGCTTTTCCAGATCGTGTTTTGCAGGGCTGGCGAGCGCACCGGCAATTTTGACCCGAATGAGATCAGCGAGGTCAGCTGGTTCTACAAAGAAGAGGTGGAATCTCTCATTACCAGGGGCGAAATGCAGGACGGCCTTGGCCTGACCGCGCTGTTGTTATGGTTGCGAACGTCAAATAACTCATAATATGTTTTTTCGTAGGGCGAAATTGAGGGCACCGCAAAAGATGTGATGGATGAGCATATTGTGCCCTCAATTCGCCGTAAAAATCGAACCGGTTTATTCCAATCCTTAGATGTCTATTGGCGGATTGGGAGCACACCCAGGACTTTGCATTATTATGGTTTCAGTGCTCCCAATCTCGCCCTACGACCAAATTGCTCTACGACCAGATCACCCTGCAAGTAAATCGTCCCACAAGGCTTGCTTGTCATACCAAGATAATTGAGACTTCACTCCCCAAACCCGCCCTGATGTTTATTGAATTGATCAGGATCTATCATCTCTAAATCTTTGGCATTCCCATCAAAATAATCCCTGAAACTTGACCATTTCCATCCATCATAGGTTTCTGAGAATCCGTGTTTAATGGGATTGTAATGAATGTAATCGAAATGCGTCTGCAAATCCTTCTCATCCCTAATCGTATGTTCCCAATATTTATCTTGCCAAACTTGGTTGATATTTTCCGATGACTCACGTTTCATCCACAAGGTGGTTAATCGTTTGATTTCACGCATCCTTATTGAAAAATTACTATCTCCTTGGGGTAGTTCGATCATTAAATGCATATGGTCCAGGAGGAGGCAATAAGCAAGTAACTTAAAGGGTTTGTTTCTTTGAACCTGCATTATTTTAGCGTGTAGCAGATCCAGTTTGTTTGAGGTGTCAAAGTATTTTCTTCTTTGATAAGTGACAAGCGTGAAGAAGTAAGTTCCACCGGGTACATAATTGCGTCGATAGTTTGGCATGGAGAGATTTTATCAACACATCTAATAATTAGTTAATCGTAGGGCGAGGTTGAGGGCACCGCCAGCGTTTTGATGAACAAACCTATAGTGCCCTCAACCCGCCGTTCGAATAATCGATGACGCGATGGCGGATTGGAAGCACACCAAGGTCTGTGCGGGATAAAGTGCGCAGTGCTCCCAATACCCTACTTCGCGGGTACTTTGTCTCGCCCTACGACCAGATCTCCCTGCAAATACAATATAAGATTATCCATTAAAATCAAACTATGTCAGAGCAGCCTTCCACCAAAACCAAACCAAAAACTGCCCTGGTCCTTTTCATCCTTGGGCTGGCGCTTTACCTGCTGACGCGCTTCATTGCCCTGGATAAATTCCCGATCTATTTTTTCTCCGACGAAGCTATCCAGACCATGACTGCCAGGGATCTGGTGGGCAGGGGCTTGCGGGATTTGGATGGCAGCCTGTTCCCGGTGTACTTCGAAAACGGCGGGCAATACAACCTCTCGCTCTCGGTTTGGTTGCAGGTATTGATCGCCTGGCTGCCCAATTCCATCTGGCTGACGCGCGGACTACCCGCACTCATCACCCTGCTTTTCCCCCTGGCGGGAGGGCTCACCCTGCGCGACCATCTCAAAGCGCGCTTTTGGTGGCTGACGCCTTACTTAATCAGCGCCATCCCAGCCTGGTTCCTGCACTCGCGTACCGCCTTCGAGACCGCGCTAGGGGCTTCACTTTACGCTTTGTTTTTGTTTCTTTATGCTAATTACCGCCTGAAGGACCGCCGCTGGCTGATACCTGCCTTGGCTGCTGGAGCACTGGCTTTTTACAGTTACAGCCCCCTGCAACTGGTGGTGGTATTGAGTGGTGTGTTCTTTTTGCTGGTGGATTGGCGCTATCACTTTGCCGAACCCAAAGGCTGGCGGAGGGGTTTGGCTGCCCTGGTTTTGTTGGCTGCTCCTTATATGATATTCCGACTGACCCACGCTGAAGCCTTCTTGGAACACCTCCGTATCGTGCACTCCTACTGGGTCAGCGGTGTCAGCCTGCTTGAGAAGTTCACTCTGTTTTTTTGGCGCTGGCTCAAGGGTTTTAACCCTCTCTACTGGTACTTTTCTAACGAGCAAGACCTGGTCCGCCATCTGATGAAGGGCTATGGGCATTTGCCATGGCTGTTCCTGCCCTTCACGCTGTTGGGTTTGTGGCGCTGTCTGCGGAACTGGCGCCAACCTGCCAGCCGTGTGCTGCTGATCGCGCTGCTGGCTGCCCCAAGCGGCGCGGCGTTGGTGGATGTGGCGATTACACGGCTTTTGGTGATGGTCGTACCCTTGGCCATTCTGACAGCCATGGGTGTGAATGACCTCCTGGTTTGGCTCAGTGGGAAAATGAAAGAAAGCCGTCTGCCCGCGCTTGGCCTGGCGTTGACGCTGACTGTTGCGGCGGGCTGGATGACATTTGACGCTATCCACAACGGTCCCACATGGTACCGGGATTACACGCTCTACGGCATGCAGTGGGGTGGGCAGCAGCTCAGCGCGAAAATTCTGGATTTCCAGAAAGCCCATCCCCAGGCGCGGCTGACTCTCAGCCCCACCTGGGCGAATAACACCGATGTGATTATGCGCTTCTTCCTGGGCGATCCGCTGCCGATCGAAATGGGCACGCTTGATGAGCACGACATCTACTTTATCCCCTTTGAGGAAAATGAGATCTTCATTTTGCCGCTAGAAGAGTTGGCCAATCTCATGGAGAATCCGAAATTCACTCAAATTGAGGTGATCGACATTTTGCCTTACCCAAAAGGCAAGCCCGGCTTCTACTTCGTTTCACTGGACTACTCGGCAGACGCTAAAGCGATCTTTGCCGCTGAATTGGCTGAGAGACAGAAACCACAAGTGGGACAGGTGGAACTTTTGGGGCAGGGGGTCGAGGTGACCTATCCGATGCTGGATATTGGCGGAATCGCAGACGCTTTCGATGGCGACAGCGCAACCTTAATCCGCACCTTTGAAGCCAATCCGCTCAACCTGACGCTGACGTTTGGCGAGGCTGTGGAACTTCAGACGGTTACCGTTTGGTTGGGGAACGTGCGCAGCGCCATCAGCGTTGAACTAATCGACGACCAGGGTCAGCACTACCAATTTCAGGCTTTTGACGCCGGCACGGAAGCCATCCATCCCATCCGGCTGGAGTTTGGAGAGAAGCTGACTGTCAAATCGCTTAACCTGAGCGTGGAGAGCCTGGACGAACGCGAGCCTGTGCATGTTCATCTTTGGGATGTGGCGTTTGAGTAGCCACATTCAATCCTTGACTCACCAAACTCTGTGATATACTTTGCAACGGCCCCGGTAAATGCTGGGGACTACTATTACACACGCCCAGGATCAGACCCTCCCGCGTGCCCAGTAAATGGGTTCGGAGCAGTCGCAAAACCGGGCGGAGGCATAACGCAAAGGAGTTATCATGCCCGCTGTTTCTATGAAAGCGCTCCTCGAGAGCGGCGTCCATTTTGGACATCGAACCAACAAATGGAATCCAAAAATGCGTCCCTACATCTTTACCGAACGCAATGGTATCCACATTATTGACCTGCAGCAAACTGTCAAACTGCTCGACGACGCCTTTAACAAGGTTCGCGACACCGTTGCCGCTGGCGGCAGCATCCTCTTCGTTGGCACCAAACGCCAGGCCCAGGAAACTATCCAGGACGAAGCCGAACGCTGTGGTATGCCCTACGTCAACCAGCGCTGGTTGGGCGGCACCCTGACCAACTGGGTCACCATCCAGCAGCGTATTGTTGAACTAACCCGCCTCGAAAAATTGTTCGAGACCGGCGAAATCAATCAGCTCACCAAAAAAGAAGGCTTGCTGATTCAGCGCGAGATTACCCGCTTGCAGACCCGCCTCAGTGGCGTCCGCAACATGAAATCTTTGCCTGACTTGCTCTTCATTATCGACATCGAACGTGAAGACACCGCTGTGCTCGAAGCCAATTCCAAAGGCATCCCCGTGATCGCTCTGGTCGACACCAACTGCAACCCCAGTGACATCGACTACGTAATCCCCTCCAATGACGATGCCATCCGCGCCATCAAACTTCTGGTTGGCCGCATGGCTGACGCAGTAATTGAAGGCAAAATGATGCGCAAGGACGAGGAAGAAGAAGTTGTGGTTGAAACCCGCTCCACCATCTCCCGCCGCATAGACGAAGACGAAGAGCTTGATGACGAAATGCTGCTTGGCGACGCAACCCGTGCCAAGATCGTTTACGAACAACAGCCCGAGACCGCAGCAGAAGCACCGGCTGTACAGGAATAGAGCTTTTCGGAGCTTGAACCAAGAGAGGAAACAATATGGAAATCACCATTGACATGATCAAAGAACTCCGCGAGAAAACCGGCTGTGGAATCATGGATTGCCGAAGCGCGCTGCAAAGCTCCAACGGCGATTTTGAAAAAGCGGTGGAAGAACTGCGTGAGAAAGGCTTGAAGAAAGCTGAAAAACGTGCCAATCGCGAAGCCTCAGAAGGCCGCTTGGAACTCTATGTTCACAGTGAAGGTCGCCTTGTCGTCCTGGTTGAGATCAACTCAGAAACCGACTTTGTTGCCAAATCCGACGCCTTCAAGGAACTCGCTCACGAGATCGCCCTGCAGATTGCTGCCGCTTCCCCCAAGTATGTCTCCGAAGCTGACATCCCTGAAGAAGTCATCGCCGAAGAAACTTCCCTGATCACCGAGCGCGTGCGCGCCGAAGGCAAACCCGAAGCGATCATCCCCAAGATCGTGGATGGTTTCATGAAGAAGTTCAAGGATGAGACTGTTCTGCTCAATCAGAAGTACATCCGCGACGAAAGCCGCACTGTCACCGACCTGATCAACGACCGCGTTGCCGCTCTGGGCGAACGCATTGTGGTCCGCCGCTTCGTGCGATGGGCACTGGGTGAGACCACCCAGAAGCCTGCCGATGAGGAAGAGGCTGCTTAAGAAACAAAAGAGCCAACCGAAGGGTTGGCTCTTATTTTGCCAGTACCACACAAAGGAGATAGCATGACTGAAACTCAAAATATTGCGAAATATCGGCGAATCCTGCTCAAACTCTCTGGCGAATCGCTGTCCGCTCCCAATGGACAGGGGATTGACCCTGGCCAGGCACGTACCATCGCGGAATTGGTCAAGTTGGTGCATGAAACCGGAGTGGATGTGGCGATCGTGATCGGTGCTGGCAACCTCTGGCGCGGCGCGACCGGCGAAAACGTCGGTATGGACCGCGCGACTGCTGATTACATGGGCATGCTGGCGACGGTCATGAATGCCCTGGCGCTGATGGATGCCCTTGAGAAAGTTGGGGTGATGACGCGCGTCATGTCCTCGATTGAAATGCGTACTGTGGCAGAGCCTTACATCCGCCGGCGCGCCATCCGCCACCTGGAAAAGGGGCGTGTGGTCATCTTTGGCGGGGGCACTGGCAACCCATACTTCTCCACCGATACCGCCGCGGCTCTGCGCGCGACCGAGATCGGCGCGGATGTGGTCATCAAGGCCACCAAGGTGGACGGCATCTACGACAAGGATCCCAAAGTCAATCCGGATGCGGTGCGGATCGAAAAACTCAGCTACCTCGAAATCCTGGCACGCAGAATTAACGTGATGGACTCAACGGCTGTGACCCTCTGCATGGAAAACAACCTGCCCATCCTGGTGCTGGATCTCTGGAAACCCGGTGATCTGATGCGCGCCGTTTGTGGCGAAAAGGTTGGAACGTTGGTGGATCACACGGGTTAATCCCACCCGACTATTCCGTTCAAAGAAATAAAAGGCAAAAGACTTAGAAGAGTCTTTTGCCTTTTTTCTTTACTATTAGTCTTTACTCAATAATTTGGGGATGGTCAGACTGAGATCTTCCAGCTGAACCTGGAGTTTATTCAGTGTCTCTTTGTCATTCTGCAAACGGCTTTGTTCGCTCTGGACGTAACTGGTATAGGGGGCAATGTTGCTCTCCAGGCGCTGGATGGCGCTCTCGCTCTCGCGATTGAATGTAGCGCTCAGAGTCTTCATCAGGTTTTCGCGCAGTTCATCCATCTTATTCTTGAAGGCATCCTTGGCTTGCTTACGTTTGTAGGGGATCACGAACAGCCCCAACACCGCAAGCGCGCCGGCTGTGACGATGCCGGTGACATCCAGGGCTTTGGTGGTGAGCACGGTTGCCACCAGGGCGCCGATACCCACAGCTCCCACCCCAAACAGGGCGGTCTGTGTGACCGACTCTTGCACAAACGCGCCAAGCTGCTCAGCTTCACGCTTGCGGTCATACTGGTTGACGATGGCTTTGATGGTCGTGCTGACGCTGTCGATCAATTGGCGGCGGCGTTCCGTTTGGGGGCTGGCGCTGGTGGGCATCGCCCGCTGCGACTGCGCCTGCCGGCGTTCCAGCGCGCCTGCCACCTGGTACCAGACGTTTAGGTCTTTATCCACCAGCCAGTCGATCAGGCTTCGAACTTTTCCATCGATCTCTTCCGCCACGTCAGCCTGGACCTCCGCCTGGAACTCCGCTTTGATCTTGTCCGGTTTGGCCAGGTCGAAAATGCGGGTCAGTTTCATGGTGTTATCCAGGTAATCCTGCCCGCGGTTTTCGAAGCCGTTGAGGATATTTTTCACTTCAGCCAGGCGGGGTGGCAATTCAGCTTCCAGCTCGTGCCGGTAATTTTCCAGCATGCCTTCGAGGGAGGTTGAAAGCGTGACATCTTCGCTGATCTCGTGCGTCTGGGCATCATTGCGGGTTTTTGCTTCGGTTAGCAGGTGTGTGCCAACCCCAAGCGGATTGCGCAGTTTTAGCTCCAGCCGCGAGTTGTCGTCCAGGGTTTCGGTGATGTAGTGTTCGAGAGCATCGATGCCGCTATTGGCACGCAATGCTTCCCGTTCTGTTTCGGAGCCTGCTGTGATTGCTTTTTGCGCCAGGCGGGCAGAAACACTGAAGATTTCGGGTTGGGCTTTGAGGATCCGGGTGGCATTCTCGCGCACGAAGTTTTCCACTTCCTGGAGGGATTGCGAGTCTTCAAGAATGTCGCTTTTGTTGATCACAATCACGATTTTCTTTCCCCAGGCGAGGATTTTCTCGAGGAAGAGACGCTCGCTCTCGGTGAGGGGACGATCGGCAGAGGTGACAAACAGTACCAGGTCTGAACGCGGCACAAACTCGTTGGTGAGGCGTTCGTGCTGGCGATTGATGGCGTTGGTGCCGGGAGAGTCGACGATGTTCAGCTCTTTGAGCAGCCCCAGGGGGTGGGTAACGATCGCGAAACCTTCGTCCACGATCTGCTCACTGACCGTTTCGCCAAAGCGAACCAACGTGACACGCGCGGTGGTGGGGGTGACGCCTTCTGTCAGCACCTTTTGCCCCAGCATGGCGTTGATCAGAGCGCTTTTGCCTGCGTTGAATTCGCCAACAGCCACGATCAGGAAAAGTTCGTCAAGTTGATCGATCGCCTTGCGCAGATTCTGAAGCGACTCCTCGCTGAGGTTGAAAGTTTTCAAAGAAGCCAGAATCTCGTTCATGCTTTGCTTCTCGGTTTGCAGGAAAAGCAGCTGGTCATTGGTAAGAAAGGTTTGGCGCATGGAGTGCCTCCGGGGCATGGATATGTTTGGTGGGGTTTATTATACCTGTGAGGGAACGGGACGATCTTGAGCGTATTGGTTAGTTACAGTCGCCCAGGTAAAAGGGGTAGAAGCTGTGTTTGAGGTCCGGCAAAACTAAGCAGATAGTGCGGGGGTAAAGGTGAACCGAGTCGAGTTGATCTAATGACACCCAGCGAACTTCTACCTGCCCGTTGTCGGGGTGGATGCCCTGCGATGGCTTATAATCCTTGCTGACTTTGCACTTGAAATAGAACTCCACCTGGTGCACATCCGGACTACTAGCCGCAAACTCGTGCTGGTTGGAGCGGTATTCCCGAATGAAAAGTAATTTGCGAACCTTTACCTCTGCGCCGATCTCTTCCAGGCATTCCCGCATCAACGCGTCGGGCAAGGTTTCACCCCAATTTTGCCCTCCCCCAGGCAACACAGCATAAGGACCATCCTGATCGCGTTTGAGGATCACGAGCAATTTTCCATCCCGAATGATGACGGCTTTGGCGGAGTTGCGGACCTTCTTTTTCTTTTCCATGAGAGTCTTTTGGATTTTACCGCAAATAAATCCCCCGGAAAGATTTAGGCAGGGTCAGAAGGTTGTTTTGTTTTTTGGGGAAGTCAGGCAAAAAACGCTATCTCTTGCCAAAAATCGACGGCAGATCAAGGTCCTTGAGTGATTTGAGATTAAAGATGAACAGCATTATCAGGACTGCGAGAATACCCACCAGGATGAAAGCATTTGAGGCGCCCGCGCGCAGCTCAGTGAGTAGGATGGTGACGTCTGCATAGCCGACCAGCAGAAGAATTGACATCATCAAGATGAAATGTAACGCCAGCAAAACAATAATCCCTCGGCTGAGTGGCTTCCAGGCGATGGCGAGCAGCAGCCCAACCGCACCAAAAATCGGTGGGGCGATCACATACATCCATTGCGAGAGGGCTGCGTTTGAAGGGGCTCCATCTGGGGGCAGGAGTGCCAAACCCATCTGCAACAGAAAACGAGCATACAAAGCCAGGATGGCCAGGAAAACCAGGTTCATCGCGGAAGTCCAGATGAACTGGCGATATTTCTTGTGGTTATCAGGCGCAATTTCTGTCATAGGAAATCCTTAGAGTGAAAAGTAAAAAAAATTCGCGCCAGGATCAACTAAAAAAGATTGACTTCATCTCGCTGATGATTTCTTCGCGGATGCGCGTGCACATCGCCTCGATCAGGTCGTTTTCAGGAAAGAGGAGGTTTTTTGGGATGCGCGAGAAGCCGCTGCCCCAGAAGGATGCCGCAGTGGGGATGGAGAATTTGGCGATCAAGCGGTTTTTGAAGTCCAACTCGGATTTGTTGGTGTAGGTATCGGTAATATCGAGCGTGCCGCACAGATAGCCTTCCTGGAAATAGGGGCGCAGAGCTTCAGGCGGGCAGATGGAAAGCAGCCGCACGATCACCAGGTCCTGCTCGCTGTTGTAGGTGATGCGGTTGGTGGTATAGGGCAGACCAAACACGTAGACCATACCGCGTTCAGCCTTGTTGCCGAGCTGAGCGAAAGTCGCGGCGACGCGCAGGGATTGGGTCAGGTCGAGCAGGGGGGTATCGCAGACGCCATAGTGCTGCAGGATGCTCCATGCGATGTATTGCTTGCGCCGGATGTCAACGCGCCCATCCAGTTTTTCGCGGTCGAAAGCTTCAACCAGCTTGTTCGTAGCCACTTCAAGCAACTCGAAACGAGAGCGAATTTCTTGCGAGGTCAGGATTTCTTTGCGATAGATGGTCGGGTAAAAAGTGCTGGATTCGGCTTTGTTCTGATAGTCCTGATCTTGCCCACGGAAAAAGAGAAGAAAATCTTTGTTGAGAAAGGAGAGTTGGGCAACTTTGCGGACGAGTTCGTGATAGCTCTGGACGGGAAATGGCGTGGTCTTTCTCAGCACCTGACCTTCAACGTGCTTTTCGAGATCGGGAAAGAAAGAAGGTGAAATCTCGCGCATGTTAAACCATGCTCTTATTTTATCCCATTTGATGATTAACGGGGGGTAATGAATCTGTTGGCGGGCACCATGGTGGTAGAGGCGACCTCTGATTGCGCCGGTCTCCAGACCGTGCGCTTGTTTTGACCGTCAGGTCTCAATTCATTCTGCGGGAAGCGGTGCCCCTGCGAGAGCCTCTGCTTACAAATTCAATCGCCTGGTTTTATGACCATTTCATTATGCGTGAATGAAATTCTATTTTTTATCGGCTAAACTAATACCAAGGCAGGTGAAAATGATCGAATCCATCCGACATCGCAGAAGCATTCGTAAATATACATCCAATCCCATTGAGCCGGAAAAGCTGGAGAGCGTGCTCGAAGCCGCCAGGCTGGCACCTTCGGGCAACAACAAACAGCCCTGGACCTTCATCGTGGTTCAAAGCGAGCAGCAGCGCCAGGCAGTCATGGAAGCCTGCCACCGCCAGACTTGGATGATGACAGCGCCAGCTTTCATCGTGGCAGTGGCGGATATGGCTGGCCGTGTGGAGACCGAACCGGGGCTTTACCTTGATGAAAACAGCCCGCACTGGGAACTAAAACGCGCCATTCGCGACACCGCGATTGCCGTTGAGAGCATGCTGCTTGAGGCGGACGCGCAGGGATTGGGCACCTGTTGGGTTGGGTTTTTTATCCAGTCAGAAATTCGCCCGGTTTTGGGCATTCCGGATGACAAACTCGTATTGGCGGTCATCCCGATTGGCTATCCAGCTGAGCAGCCAGCCGCGAGACCGCGCAAACCGCTCAGCGAGATCGTGCGCTATGAGAAATGGTAAGGCTTGCTAAGCATGAAGATCCGCGTAAGCCAGACCAAGCTCTTCAGGCAGGACGTTTACGTCTGAAAAGGCCTCAAAGCTTATATCCTGGAAAGTATGTCCGGTGTTCTGGTTAAACAAACCCAGCAGCGCAGTGTAACTCAGATTAATGCGCTGATCCCAGTCCAAGCTCAATAGCGCGGCGGTGGCACGGACGTGCTCCGGGCTGCTCCCTTCAAGCTCAATGAAATTACCGTAGGGCATTTCGTCGACTGAAGCCACCAGATCGTTCAACTGAAAATTCTGGCGGTATTTCTCGTAGGTCATGTAAACATGGAAGCCAAGCGCTTCGAGGATTTTTCGGGTGGATTGAAAATCGCTGACAACCACCTCCAGTTCTGTGCGGGAGATGACCCCATCCACAATTTCACCTGGGCTTTTGAAGGTCAGAATCGCCTGGTCATCCTGCCGCAGGCGCAGCACCTGGGCACGTTCGCTTAGTTTCCTGTCGGGGGTATCGAAGCGCAGATTTACTTCCAGCATTCGCGGGCGTAGTTCAATCGCGCCAAGGTTCTGGATCTTTTCAAGCAGGGCAGGCAGGTTTGAAATGAGGAATTTGACCTCAATCTCCTGGTTATTTGTGCTCATAGTGTCTCCGTTTCGTTTGCAGTTGGCTGAATACAACCAACAATATCCAGGCGGCATGGACTCCAATCATCCAAATGGTGTTCGTGCCGCGTTGGGAGGGTGCCCAGAGCAAGAGCCGCTCCAGCCAATAGGCAATGATATTGATTAACACGCCTGCCCATGGCAGCCATGGGCGGGCATAGGGCTTTCGCGTCAGCATCATCCAGATGGTGAAGTTGACCAACCCCATCAGACCGCCTGCAACCAGTAAGTATGCTGGCAGCCAGGCTTTCTGACTGAAATTCAAGATTTCAGGCTGTTGCGTGATGGCTCCATAGAGCCGCAAAAAACCAATTAGTCCAGCCAAAAGAAAACTGAAGCGCAGCAACTTCATGAAGAAACCGGATTTGGGTGGTGTCATTCGCCATCTCCAGGCAGATCGGTCAGGATGCCCAGGTCGCGTAGAGCAGCCCTCACCCGCGGCCCACATCCTGGCTTCACCAATACGGAGGTCGGTCCTAACACTTCGCCCAGGCAGCCCGAAGCTTTCGACTCGCGCAGTTTTTCGAGCAGCTCAGGGTTCGCCAGGCGCAGCACCAGCAGAGGTTCGATGCGGGCTTCCAGCCCGTGGCTTTCCCAGCGGGTGAGCGCTTTTTGCAGGGCAGGCGGAATGCCGGGCTTGCCATTCTTTCGCAGCAGAGCGCGCAGATGTTTAAGCTCCAAGCCCTGTTCCGCGGCAGCCTGCAGCGAGGCGGGCGTGAGCTGAAAGATAAATCGGTCCGGGCAGAACAAACGCCATTCCGCGAAGCGCGATAGCTGATAGCGTGCTATGCGCGGCACCAGCGGCGTCATTTCCAGTTTGCCATCCCCTCCAACCAGGACCGGTTGATTCTCTTCCAGTAGTTCCATTGACGCACCCGAATGCAGTAGAGTTGAAAACCAAGGTGTGATTAGAAACACCTGGTTTCCAGGCTGATCAATTAGCTGACCGTTCTGCGCCATACCCAGGTAAACCAGCAACTCAGTGATCAGAAATCGGATGTACTGGCCTTCCACGTCCTGCCAGTGTTCAAAACCATGCAGCAAGCGAGCATCGGGATCGGCGCTGCTGATGATCCAGGTGTTGTATTCCGCGCCGCTGCGTAAAAAGTCCGGCTGGTGCTCATGGATGTCATCCACCAAATCCTGAACCCTGAACCATGTTTCGGTCGGGAGTGCGCCCAGGTGGTCGAGGATTGACCGACGGGGAGTGATGGCGTTGTGGTGCCAGCTGCCCTCACAGCGCAATTGCGGTATCAGGCGCAGTTCGTCAAAATCCGGGGACTGTGCCCAACTTTGCGCCAACCATTTCAGGGCTTCCCCCCGTGGTTTTTCGAGGAAAACGCGCGCGTTCTCGTTGGGTTGCTGCTTTTCATCGAGCAGGTTGAGAGTCTTTCCCAGTGTTTGCAGGAAGAGCCAGTAGCCCGCCTCTTTTCCGCTCAAGCGTGACAATTGCTCCAGGAGTTCCATGCGCAATGCGGCAAAAAGGGTGCAGAGGTCATCCAAAACCTGATCTCGCCGAGGTGGGAGGGCGGTCACTTTGGAGCTGGACCAGGCTCGAAGCTGGCGTGAGGTCGTGGCGTCGATTGTGGTTTGCTGGGGCTCTGGCAGCCAGTTGAGGAATTCGTCAGGGATGACAGCAAACTCGCTCAGTTCCTGGTTTTCGCGTAGTGCCGCCCGTCCGACGAATCCCAAATACCAGAGCTTTTCGGCGGTGTTTTGTGGAAAGCGATGCGGTTTCTCACGTTTTCGCCGGGCTGGACCCATCGGACGGAGTTCGCCAAAGGTATGTTCAAAAGCCTGCCATGCCATCTTGCCGCCAAATGCGCCCAGGTCTGTTAGTGCCGTTGAAGCTGACGGGGGCAGAGAGGTGAATACTTCATCGAATAGATCTTTGGAGGTCATTGCTTTAGCGAGCTCCACCAGGACGGTGCGGCGTTCAACCGCCTGGAGTTCAATTCCCCAGAGTTCGGCGATGTCACGCAAAAAAGCAAGGTCATAACTTGCTAATTGGGTCTTCAGATCCGGCATGGTGGTAAAAAGTATACATCAATCGCCCCCTGGTTGTCGTTGTTGTCTATTCGATTTTGATGCCCCGTACGCCTTCGATGGAGGAAATGACTTCCATCATGTCTTCGAGCTTTTCACTGCGGTTGAAGCGGGCGATGATTTCAAGGCGCATGTGCTTGTTCTTGACGCTTTTCTGCACGTTAAACGCGATGATGGCATCCGCAAGTTTTGTCATGGTTTTGCGTACTTCGCGCAGGATACCTTCACGGTCGTGAACATCGATTACGACGGTGCGCATGATATTGACACGCACAAATTTCTTTTCGAAGCGTTCCACAAGCGTCAGCACAACCAGCATGATGACAACCGCGAAAAACGAAACCAGGTAATAACCATAGCCAATCGCCATGCCGACCATGGCTGTCGTCCAGAGGGTGGAGGCGGTGGTGAGGCCCTTTACATTGAAGCCAAAGCGCAGGATCGCACCCGCTCCAAGGAAGCCAATGCCCGAAACAACCTGAGCTGCCAGACGGGTGGGCTCAGCATCCTGACCCTGGAATTCAATAGCAATATTGATGGACAGAATCATCACCAGGGCAGCACCCAGGGCGAGGATCATGTGCGTGCGCAAGCCAGCCGGCTGGCTGTCGCGTTCGCGTTCAAAGCCAATCGCGCCGCCGGCAAGCAGTGCGGCTGCCAGCCTTAAGAAAATTTCGTACAAGGGTATCACTGTCATCTTGAACTCACTTAATTTATCGAGGTAGTCAATTTTACTATAAATGTTAATAAACGGTTAACTCATCCCCCAAATTGTAGAACGTGCCACTCCGCGGAACTTGTTTTTGAGCTCTTTTGTGGATACTTCCTCAGGCAGGTGGTTGATCCTTGAGTTTGATTGTCGCGATCAGCCCCATCACCAGCAGAATCGTGAAGCCCACGTGCACAACAGCGCCAACCAGATCGCTGGCAATGATCGATAAAGCAAGGTCTGCCAGGTAGAAAATAATGCCAATGATGTAAACCGGAATGTTTCCACGCCGCGCGAAGACACCAAAAAGAACAAAAATGCCTGCAAGCACGATGATGACGCCCCAGATCAAAGCGGGGTTGGGCGCGGCTAACGACCTCACGAAGTATTGAGGCGCGCCAAGTCCAAAAACAAAGCGGCGCTTGGCACTGAGTATATCCATGACCTGATTAAAGATTGAGAAAAAGGCAATCCAGAAGAAGTAATTTGAAGCGTTCCTGGCGTTTTGTTCCAGCTCAGCGCGTTTAGTGCGACTGCGGGTTTTGTTCGGGGGCGTTTGACCGCCGGGGTTGGTGTTGGTCATAGTACCTCCAAAAGCAATATACAGTTAATTATAGCGGTTCCCCTCAGCAGACGTCAAAAGGGCTGGTGGTGGGATTGGAATGGAGCAGCTGGCGGTTGAATTCACTCCGCAGCCATTTGCTCTGACAGAGTGCTGCCCATTCGCACCCGCCGCAGACCTCATCCAGAAGCCCTTGCTGTAGGATGGCATCGTAGACTTGCTGGCAGAGTTCATGAAGCGGGATAGGCTGATCAGTTTCCAAACCCGCACCAGCGAGATCCAAGGTGCGCTGGTCAAAAAGCGAAACTTTGGCTTCATCCTCGCAGTACCCATTCTGGTTATGGGGGCAAGCCTGGCAGAGAGTGTCGCATCTGGTTGTGAGTTGCAGCATTATGTTGGGTTCACTCACGAAAGCGGTCATGTTCTCAACAAACTCCTGGCTGTAACCCTTGCCCTCAAAGAACAATACGCACAAAGCATGATGTGGGCGCAAAGAAGTCACAGGGTCCGTTGGTTGGTTAGCTTCCATTAGCATGGCATTCATCTCCGAATTGTAACGGGTAGAGGACTTATCTGCTGGAAGAGTTGGGAAAAAATTGATAGGTGGGATGGCGTCATTAACTTTTGCCTGCCTGAGTACAGGTTTAGCCAACCCACCGAATAATCTTGCGTTGGCACTTATCTGTAGAAAGAGTTGGGAAACATCGCAGTAGTAGATGTGTTGACACTGGTGGGTTGGCTTTTTGAAATTTCTCAAAAATCAACATCCTTTTACGCCAACCCACCCTACTAGTCTATTCAGGTTGTCGGGTTGAAATTCGCAAACTCTTCGAGCACGATGACCAGACTTGCGGCTAATTGCCCCAATCCATGCGATACCTGGATTTGCCTCTCAACCACTTCTCTGCCGAGATTGCCGCTACGGCTCCATCGGATGCGGCGATGACTGCCTGCTTCACATGCGAACACAAAACATCTCCCACAGCATAGACGCCCGGGATTGCCGTCTGGTTCTCGCGATCCACTTGCAAACAGCCTTCATCGCTGATCTCCAACTGCCCCGTAACAAAATCGGTGATCGGTTTGGCACCCTGGAGGTAGACGAACACACCCGCCACTGGCAAAGATTCTGATTCCTTGCTGCCCCGCGCAGAAACCTGCAGGCATTCCACCTGCTTCTCACCGCAGATCTCTCTTACCACACTGCCCGGATGCATCACGACATTTCCCTTTTCAGTCAATTCTGCCAATGCTTCCGGCGGCACGTTGACTTGTTCAGTAGGTGAGAAGAAGTGCAAAGTCCTGACAAAGCGGGTCAGATATAGCGCTTCTTCCAGCGCCTCGTCACTTTTGCCGATGACCGCCACATCTTTGCCTTTAAAGAACGCAGCGTCGCAAACGGCGCAATAAGAAACACCCCGTCCCAGCAGTTCTGCTTCACCTTTGATCAGGTTGGTGCGTCCCATTGAGCCGGTGGCAATGATGATCGAGCGGGCGGAATAAACCCCAAAGTTGCCAAAAATAGCTTTTGGACTGCTGGAGAGGTCGGTGCCGAGTGCTTTGTCGTTGATAAATTCAGCACCAAAATCCATGGCTTGCTTGCGCATCACCTGGAGCAGCTCCGAGCCGCCAATCTCCCCGTCTATGCCAGGGTAATTCGCGATTTTATTGGTGGTGCCAAGCGCTCCGGTGGTGAGGCCCTTATCCAGGATGCCCACTTTCAGCCCTGCACGAGCGGCGTAGATGCCAGCAGTCGCGCCAGCAGGTCCCCCGCCGATAATGAGAATGTCATAAAGCAATGAGTCAGATGTTTCCAAAATTCACCTTCTTTCCAAAATCCTCACTTAGTATACCGGGCAGACAAAGTATTCTCCAATCGTTGTAAGAACTCTTACGCCTAAGATCTTCCTCGAAAATGAAGTATATTGAGAGTTTTTTAGAGGCTTTGGCTACTATATTTGATCAGATTTCAGTACAATGAGATTGTTATGACGAAAAAATTCTACAAAATGACCCTGCCAGAGCGCCACGAGTTCCTCCTGCATAACAGCAGCCTGACTGAGGAAGACCTGAAAACCTGGCTGCCTGGCTCCGGGCTGAACCTGGGAACTGCCGATCAAATGATTGAAAACGCGGTGGGTCTCTTTAGCCTGCCCCTTGGCATCGCCCAGAATTTCATTGTGAATGGCAAGCCGGTCTTGGTACCGATGGTGGTGGAAGAACCATCCGTAATTGCGGCAGTTTCGTACATGGCCAAGCTGGCGCAGTCCACCGGCGGCTTCAAAGCCTGGATGAGTTCCCAGGAGATGATCGGCCAGCTGCAGTTGCTCGACCTGGCGGATATCGACGCGGCTCGAAAATTGATCGAAACCCACAAGCACGATTTACTGGAACAGGCAAGCGCCCTCAACCCGGGTCTGACGCGCCACGGCGGTGGCATCCGCGACCTGGAAGTAAGACGCATCAGTAAATCTCCGATTGGAGCTTTTCTGGTGGTGCACCTGATCCTGGACGTCGCGGACGCGATGGGCGCCAATATGGTCAACACCGCGGTCGAAAGCCTGGCGCCTTTGCTTGAGGAGCTGACAGGTGGCAGGGCGCAACTGCGCATCCTCAGCAACCTTTCCGACCGCCGGCTGGCAACTGCCGAGGTCACATTGCCCGTTGATGTACTGGCTTTTGAAGGATTCAGCGGTGAGCAGGTGAGGGATGGCGTGATTGAAGCCTGGGCTTTCGCCGAGGCAGACCCCTACCGTGCCGCCACCCACAACAAAGGCATCATGAACGGTGTGGATGCTTTGTTACTGGCAACAGGAAATGACTGGCGGGCGGTGGAAGCTGGCGCGCATGCTTTTGCGGCGCGTGACGGTCGCTACACAAGCCTGAGCACCTGGAGTAAGACAGAAGACGGCAGCCTGAAGGGCAGCCTGACCCTGCCGCTCGCGATTGGCGTCGTTGGCGGTGCCACGCGCGTGCACCCTGCCGCGAAAACGAACCTGAAACTAATGGGCGTCGAGCACGCCGCGGACCTGGGCGGGATCATCGCCGCGGTGGGTCTGGCGCAAAACCTGGCCGCACTGCGGGCGCTCGCCACCGAAGGTATCCAAAAGGGGCACATGAGCTTGCACGCCCGCCAGGTGGCACTGGCAGCTGGCGCGAAGGACGAGCAGGTGCAACTGCTGGCGCAGGCATTGATCGCGTCTGGCAAAATCACGGCAAGTGAAGCCACACGTATTCTTGAACAATGGAATGGAACTGACCATGGAAACAACCCACAATCATGACTCTGAAGCTGGCAAACTTTTGATCCCTAAACGCAAGGTCGGCATCACCGGCTACGGCTCCTACGTACCGCGCTACCGCTTGCCCGGGGTGGAGATCGCCCGTGTTTGGGGAGGGAACGAGGACGGCCTGCCCGTGACCGAAAAAGCGGTCGCAGGGCTGGATGAAGACGTGATCACCATGTCCATCGAAGCTGCCCGCAACGCGTTAAAGCGCGCGGAAATATCACCGGATCAGTTAAGGGCAGTCTGGGTGGGATCCGAGTCGCACCCATACGCGGTCGAACCCAGCGGCACGGTGGTGGCGGAAGCGATTGGCGCATCGGGCAGCGTGAGTGCCGGCGACTGGGAGTTTGCCTGCAAGGCTGGCACCGAAGCCATGGTGGCGGCGATTGGCATGGTAGGCTCTGGCATGGCGGATTACGCCATGGCGATCGGCATGGATACCGCCCAGGGCAAACCTGGCGACGCGTTGGAATATACCGCAGCTTCTGGCGGCGCGGCTTACATCATTGGACCGCAGCAGGGCTCGCTTGTCAGCATTGAAGCGGTTTACTCCTTTGTCACCGACACGCCCGACTTCTGGCGGCGGCAGCATGCCATCTATCCCGAGCATGGTCAGCGCTTCACCGGCGAGCCGGCTTACTTCAACCATGTCTCGACTGCGGCGACAACCATCATGAGCGAGACCGGTCTCAAACCAGCCGACTTTGCCTACGCGGTCTTCCACCAGCCAAACGAGAAATTTCCCCGCCGGGTAGCTAAAATGCTTGGCTTCAAAGATGAGCAGATCGAAACCGGCTTGCTCTCGCCCACCATTGGCAACACCTATAGCGGCGCAGCGATTATTGGTCTGACGGCTATTCTGGACGAAGCCAAAACCGGCGACCTGATCCTGATGACTTCTTATGGTAGTGGCGCGGGTTCTGACGCCTTTGTGTTGAAGGTTCGCGGCGCCCTAAAAGAACGCCGCGGCAAAGCCCAAAGCACCCAGGACTACATCGCCAATCGCGTGGGAATCGACTATGCTACCTATCTCCGTTACCGCGGGGAGATCGTGACTGGCTGAGATGACAGGCTACCCTGAAGTTGTAATCGTCGGGATTGGCCAGGTGGCGGTGGGTGAGCACTGGGATGTCTCGCTGCGGGAACTGGCAGGGCGAGCCCTGAGATCTGCCCGCAAGGATGCCGCTGATCTTGTACCCCAGGCGGTTTATGCCGGCAGTATGCTGGCTGCCAGCGCCTCGCACCAAGCCAACCTTGGCGCACTTGTCTGCGAGGTGGCGGGGTTGGCAGGGCAGGCGGAAGGCATGACCGCTGAGGCAGCAGAAGCCTCCGGGGCTGCCGCGCTGAACCTCGCCTGGCAGGCTGTCCGCTCCGGTTTTGTGGACGTGGCAGCGGTGGTGGGCGTGGAAAAGGTCACTGATGTCGTCGGCGCCGGGCAGGAACTGAACCTGCTTGGTGCGAGCCTCGACGCGGATTACGAAGCCTCTGAGGGGCTGACCCCAGCCGGGCAGGCAGCTTTGCTGCTGCAGCGCTATCTGTACGAAAACCAGTTCCCGCGCGAAGTGCTGCAGGGATTTCCGATGATTGCCCATAACAACGCGGTCAACAACCAGAACGCCATGTTCCGGCGGGGGTTGACAAGCAAAGCTTATAACAAGGCTGCCTCAGCGGCAGCCCCGCTAAACGCTTTTGACCTGGCGGCGCACGCGGATGGCGCCGCGGCCCTGATCCTGACTCGGGCCGACATGGTCCCCAAAGATTTGAACCACAAACCAGTCAAACTCCTGAGTTCCAGCCTGATCGCGGGTCGGCTGGCAGTCCACGACCGACAGGATCCCCTCTTCTTTGAAGCCGCCGCGGTTTCAGTCCGGCAGGCTTGCCTGAAGGCGAACGTTTCTCTATCTAATCTTGACTTCTTCGAGTATTCCGACAGCACCACCCTGCACGCGCTGCTCTCGCTCGAGGCAGCCGGCTTTGCCCCACGTGGGCAAGCCTGGAAACTTGCCATGGACGGCTCGCTGACGCTGGAAGGCTCCTTGCCTGTGGCAACAATGGGCGGACACATGGGGCGGGGCTTCCCGCTGGGTGCCTCGGGCGTTTACCAGGCGGTCGAAGCCACTTTGCAGCTGCGTGGAGAGGCTGGCGCGAACCAGATCTCACACGCCCGCTACGGCATGATCCAATCTCTGGCTGGTACGGGCGCTGCTGCAGTGACGCACATTCTCGCAGGATAGTGCCCATGACGCGGGCTGATGGTACAA